>Ga0182234_10090_pt1 | contig 42220 bp, 40 predicted proteins | sample hydfratesGB_TM_A_FD_145595 | JGI IMG/M metagenome (GOLD analysis project Ga0182234, IMG submission 145595) | Subsurface microbial communities from deep shales in Ohio, USA - hydraulic fracturing test GB_TM_A | ecosystem: Environmental > Aquatic > Deep subsurface > Shale gas/oil reservoir >...
AATAGGGCTTCACCTTCTTTCGAGTTTTTTGGGTGTTACTATTAAATTCGACAAGAATGGGGTGAAGCCCTTTTTATATCATTAAAATCTTTGTTATATCAAGGCTTATTTTTATGAAATTCGCTTATCTAACAGCTTCTCTATAGATTTCTGTAATCACATAGAAATAATCTTTAAAACCAGATTCTTTATTTATTCTTATTGATTTTACATTCCCCATATACGGAAATGATCTTATTTCTTCATTTTCAACAGTATTAATATTTAAAATAGGCCTGTTACTCTTTTTGGCTAATAATACTTCTTTTCTACACCAGCTGCTATTAGAATATTTATCAGAGTTAATCATTACTAAAAAAGAATTATCAATTTCTCTTTTTATTTTCTCCCAAAATTCATATCCAACTTCAATATCTGTAGCATCAAAAAAAGAATCAGCTCGAGTTATTGAGTCTATATATTTTTTTAGTTTCCTTGCAGTATCAATTCCATCAGTTTTTGTATGGCTGATAAATATTTTCAAGGGAGAACCTGGATCGCTATTATCGAAACTATATAATTCTCTAGTAAATTCATGTAATAGTTGGTTTAATAAAAATATTTTTTGAAAATCAATTTCATCAATATCCTCAGTCTTATTAAAAATATTCTTTATCTCACCTAAATCATTCATTCTTATAAAATTAGATTTTTTTAGTCTTCTGTGAAAAGAAAAAGAATTACTATTTATAGCAACCGGAAATAATAAAACATCAGAGTTAGTTCTAATATTTGTAATATATTTTTCCCATTTAGGGTCAATAGTCATATGATCATCAACTAATATAACTATTGCTGTCTTAGCAGCATCATCATACTGAATATTTAATTCATTTTCCTCTAAATTTCTAAATTTAACAGGGATGCCTATCTCTTTAAAGGTAATATTATCAGGATCTCGGTTAATTTTCTTAAAAATATATTCCGCCAATTCTTTACCAGGATTAAAATCATCATGCCACAAAATATATATTTGGAATGGAGTTTTATACAATTAGCATCACCCTCTTACTAGATAGAGTAACTTCTTAGTCTAAAATATTATTTAATTCAGCTTTATATTGAAAGTTTCTATTAGTTTCTAAAAATAAAGTTCTGCCTGACTTTAATTTCTCATAATAATTAACAAATTCTCTTTCATCTTGCAGACAAGTTTTAATCTCTAAAAATTCTGGTATTCCTTCTGCTTTTGCTAATTTTAGGCTTGCAATATCTCGATTTTTTTCATCAGCGATTCCTATTTCATAAGGAACCCACCATGACATTTTTGTCTTACTGGAGACTAAACTAAGTAAATGAGTAGAAGTACCGATAGCATTTTTAATTATTTTTACAACTTTTTCAGAGTCACCATTACCTGTAGCTTGGTTTAAAAAATAATCAAATTCATCTAAATAAATATCTACTCCAATATCATTTTTTAAATAATTTGCTATTTTTCTTGCTTCTTCTTTATCATCACTTTTATGAGATATAAAGACACAATGCTCTTCATTACTTTTTATTTCCTTCAAAGCAGATTCTGAAATTAGTTCATCAGCTCTTGCACTATAAGCTCTCTCTTCATATTCTGATTTTAAATTAATTATTTTTGCCATATAAATAACCCCCATAGTTTTATATTAATATAAAATTTATTTCCCTTTAGCAATTTCTTCCATTAATCTTTTATATGCCTTTAATTTATTATTTGTTTCTCTTAAGTCCTTAATAAGCTCATCATATTCCGGAAATTTTTTCTGTATTTCCTGCGGAGATTTATTAGAATATTTTTCTTTGTTTTCATTTAACCATTTTCTGTATTTGGCCTGCCATTTAGTTAAGTGTGGCCTTAAAATCTGATTTAAAACTTGAAATGATATTTCTACTATTTCTTTAGTACTTTTATATTTTTGATAACATGAAACAGGTATTTCTTTAATTAACACCCTAGTGATTCCAAAAAAATCGTACCAAGAATCATATATCTCTTCAATAATATCATTGTCAAAATCTATCGGTTGTCCTAATTGACGAGTACTTATTTCAATCCAGAGCTGATAAGCTATTTGATAATCGCGATTATTGGGTTTAACTTCTATTTGCCCTTGACCAATTCCAATTACAGCTTTATCTATTTCATATTTTCCTCCTAAACTTTTTTTGCTATACAAATATTTTATTATAAATCCAATAAGTAAGATGATAAAAATAAATAATAAATTAATTTCTGATATTAAATAATAGATGTTTTTAATTTTAAAAGTAAAAATATTCATATGCGCCTCCCTTATTAAAACATTTAATTATTCTCACTTTTTATGTTAAGTTTTGAAATATAATATTCATCAAAATTATAATCCAATTTTTCATAACTATTTAACCTGTTGTTCTTACAATCATCAAGCCCAATATAATAAATTGGTTTTTCTAAACTTTTAAAATAGTCAAGTTCAAAGCTAACCCATTCAGAATTTAAAGACTCATTACTTTTAAGTAATAAAAGACTTTTTGACTGTTCTAGTCTCTTTTTCAACACCATTTTTGTGTAATCACTAACAAGCTTCCTTTTCAGAAAGTCATTATCACTGAGCCAATCACAATAAGCATTTAAGTTTTGATTATTTAAACTTTTAATCACTTTATTTACTATATCCTTATTGATCAGACTATGAGAAATAAAAACATCAAAGACTTTTTTATTCTGAATATTGTCATTGGAAATTCTTTCCCATAAGTCTATAGGTGTCATATTAAAATCACTTTTTTCTGTCATATAGTACTTTTTCTTCCCTTTGAATTTTTTTCTCAGCTTAACATATTTACCAAGTGATTGTAGGTGTTTAAATGCCATTATTCTAATCTGATCATTCCGTTCTGCATCATTTAATTTATAAAAAAATTCATTTATTTTTTCCGAATTATATTTTATTAATTCATTAACAATTTCAACTTTCCCCTCTGTACTTATTCCTCGCTGATGATAAGCTGCAATAAAGGCATCAATGTATAGCGGTTCTATATCCTGAACTTTCTTTTTATTTTTTTTAATTTTAGCTTGAAATTTTTTTATTTTAGCAATCCTCTTAGTTTTAAATTTTTCTAGTCTTTGCTGTTGCAGTTCTAAATCAAAATTATCTTTATGCCTCAACTTTCCCTTTTGGCTTAACCAACCTTTAACTTGCGGTAAATTCAATAAATAATCTTTTGCATTTAAAGGTCTATATCGTCTTTTTTTACCCTTTTTAACTAAAAAATTATCTTTTTCAAAATATAACTGATAACGTTCTTCCATTATTCTCCATTCATTAGGATAAAAATACTTAAATTTCTGAACTATTAATTCTTGATCATACTCTTGAGGCAATATCTCTTTTATTAATTTTAATGGCCTTTTAATTTTTTTATTAAATCTCATTAACTCACCATCATATTTTCGTTTTGCTTTACCAGGCATAAATTTAACTCCTCATAATATTTTATTTCTAAAACATATGTACAATTATATAATTCTTGATTGTTATGATTTTTCCTTCATTTTAGTTAATCTTTTCCTTTTTTGTTGCAACTTTCACTATATTTTTAGTCTATCATGGAGAAAGCTACAGTTTAACTCACTGATACACTTTTTGGGAAACCTTAGGTGTAAAATCTTATTTGATATTTACTGACCATTGCCAGGTGATAATTCAAAAAGTTGCAGACTAAAATTTATGAACCCCCCCAGCTCCTCACCCCGGACCCATCCTCATCATAAGTCTCAAAATAATAGCCCACAGCAGAAAGAAAGCGAAACTTCTTTAAAAGCAGCCGATAAAACTTATCATCATGAGTCGAAAGCACCAGCTGCTTATTTAAGTCTCCCCCCTCCATCGAACAGCTCCGCAGCACATCAATAAAAGAAATAATATTTAAGTCATCCATACTCTGCATTGGATCATCAAGCAGAATAGTATTTAATTTTGTGCACTGCTGTCTTAAAGCCATAGAAAGAAAAATACTGATTGCAACTATATTAACCTGTGCCTTACTGAAAGTAAAAGCAGGATTGACAATTGTTTTTCCACTTTTGTTTTTACATTCAATCAAAAGAGAATTACTTCCCTGACGGCTGACAGTAGTCTTTAGATTGATCTGCCTGAAAAAAGGATGAGGATAAATGCGCTTAAAAATCTTATTTATAAACTCCTCCTGTTCCTTAAGAATCTGATCATTTAGATCTGCAACTACATCCCGCACAGCCAGTTTAAGTTTTTCCGCTCTCTCCAGTCCTCTTTTGATTTTTTCTCTTTCAGCTGCAGCTTTTTTAAATTCATTCTCTACCTCTTTTAACTGTTTCCTCACTTTATTTTGCTGCAGCATTTCCTGCTGTTTTTCCAGTTCTGATTCTAGATTCCTGACCCTTGACTGAGCCCGTTTACAATCTGCCAGCATATTTTCACTTTCTTTTTCCAGTTGCAGAATTTCCTGATAACAGAAATCAGCCTTCAGATTATATTTATTAAACTCGGCTGCCAGACTATCTTTTCTTTCTAAAAGCTCAGATATCTCTTTTTCTAACTCCTCAGTATTTTTGATTTCCAAAAATGAATTATTGATCATTAAATTTTTCAGCATTTTAATTCTTCTCACTAAATTATCTTTTAATTCCCGCTTCTCGATCGGATAGTGGTCAATAATTCTAACTGCATTCTGATTTAAATAATCCAGCTCATTTAACTTACTCTGCAGCACCTTAATCTCATCTTCTATTTTTAAAATTCTGTCCTTAGTCACTGACATTTTTATAGTAAAGCTTTCCTTTTCAGCCTCCAGTTCAGAAATCATTTTATCTACTGCCTCAGCAAATTGATCACTCAACTCCTGCAGCTCGGCTTTTATTTTCTCTTCCTTCTGGTTCTCCAGAAAGAGTTTCTTTTTTAATTCTTTTACCTTTTTACTGCCCTGAGTTAGCTTCCTTTCTATTTTCCCCAGCAGAGCTTCCCTCTCATGAGAATCACCACAGACAGGACAGTCAACTTCTCTCAGATAAGGATCACCAGTTTCTTTGAGGTAGGAAAGTGATTTTTCTAAAATATCAAAGATATCATCATTAAAATTATTTATTTGATAGAGTCTATCCCGCAGACTATCCATTTTTCTTTTTGTATCTGCCAACCTGTCTTCGAAAGCAAATGCCTCATTTTGAAAATAGCTCTGCCTGAGTTTAAATTCCATAAAGCTTTTAGTTTTTAAACTCATTGTTTCAATTGCTGATTTAATATTTAAGATTTTATCAGAAAGATCTCTTTTTTCCTCACTTTGAGCTTTAATAAAATCCAACCAGAAATTAAGTTCTCTTTCTTTTATTTTGATAAGTTGTATTTCTTGGTCAGTATAATTTCACTGCATTTTAGTGAAATAATTCTCAAATTAATTTAAATATAAAAATATGACCCTATAGATTTTATATCCATAGGGTGAAAAGTGTAAAATATTATTTGACATTCAAACTGGTGAGAGAATATTGGGATATTTTTAAATCCAATTTAAGATTTTATCGTGATATTCATCTGTCTTTTTAGCTATGGTATTCATTGACTGAAGTACCCCTTCAATTTCTTCTAGAGATAAATCATAATATTCATGAAATGTTGGTCGACTAATTTCAAGTTTTCTCGCAATCTGAGATTTGTTGAACACCAGTTCTTTTAACTGTGGAATTTCTATATACACTTTGTATCCATCTTCCTTGTTCAATATTACTTCCCCCTTTTAGGATTATTTAAAGAATATTATATCCTAAAAAGCAGATTATAGTGCTGGATTAATTTAACATATTTACCAACTAAAAATCTTGAGATTTACATTATCTAGCAATATCCGTAAAATCTTATTTATCGTTTTCTGTAAAATCTATTTTTCATCTACAACCATCTTCTTTTTTATAAAAAATAAAATACATATTTGCTACATTTCGTAATAAAACTAAAAAAATATGAAGTAACAATGATATTTGTATAAATAACAAAACATCAGCTAAATAAGGGATTTTACCAATCTGAAGTAAAAAAGCAGAAAAGAAAATAAATATTAATAAGAATATCTCACTTATTATTGCATGTATATACATAATAATAAGCCACTGATAAAGGGTAATTACAGATGAAACAATTTTTCTATTATCAGTGTACTCATCTTTTAATGTTTTTATAGAATCATTGTTACTTGTTACAATAATAGTTAAACTTGTCATTGAAAAACCAATTAATATTGAAATAGTTGCAGGTAAAATATTTCTAAGATGTGATAAAGCAGTATTTGATAAATTAAAGTAAAAATAAATTATCGATATTATAAGACTTATTATTATTGGTAAAATTATTTCTGTTTTTTTCTCACCACTCTTCAAAGTTTTAAAATAATCAATTATAGGATAACTCCATTCAAAATACATAATAACCCCCTCATTGACTGTTACCAATTTTCAGAATAAGCCTCTATAATCTTTTCTAAAGAATCAAAAATAGAATCAGAATTAATAGTACCATTTGCATTTATAATAGTAGTTACATATTCAGTTTTTTCAAAAACCTTAGTATCAATTTTTATTTTATTATCATTTTGATCTTTCCCATAAATTCTTATCCTCTTTATATTGCTATCATCTGATGAAAATTTTTCATATAATTTTTTAGCATTTCTTACTAACAAACCTTCAGACCTTTTTGCCTTTAATTTTAATTGTATCTCCTCACGCATATATTTATCTTCTCTATCTAAAGAATTTTTAAACTCTGAACCTAAAAATTCTTTGGTTGTGAAAAGTTCAGCAACTCTAATTCTTTTAGTGTTATCTAAAGCATCCATAAAATCATCAGATGGAATTATACTATAAATCACCTTTATTTTATTAGACTTTTCCCCAAATATCGATGATTCACTTAACATCTCACTAAAATAATATACAAATTGAGTAATACTAACTCCTGTTGAATTATTTTCTAAAATCACTAAAGTTTCATTTTTCTTTATTTTAATTACTGCATGTGTTTTCTCTTTTTCCCCTTCATACAATTCTTTATCACTTGGTCTTTCAGTTGCATCCAAACTCGAAATATAATTTGGACTAAAATTATATTTACAGGAAATCAGTAAAACTCTATATGTATTATTAGTTATTTTTTCACAATTTTCCAATATTAATGCCTTGTCATTATTATTGCTATCTTTCTGAATTATTTTGTCGTCTAAATCTTTATCAGATATATAATTAATTAAATCAATAAATTTATCTTTATTAAAAAAATTATCTTTATATTTCTCTTTGAATTCCAAACTATAAAAACTAACTTTTTTATTTTTCTGATTCAAAATCGATTCCTCCTACTAATTTAATTATAGTACATTAGTTCGCATTGGTCAATATTTTTCTGCGATTTCTTTAACTTCTGTTTTATTTACTCCAATATTCCCTGTTGAAAATTTCTTAACTCACTAATAAATCTCGATTCATCATCTGCATGAATTACTGCTAAATATCTTTTAGCTCTACTCAAACCAACATAAAATAATTTTCTTCCATTATCAATATCTTCTTCACTTGGAGTTGAACTGTAAGGAATTCTACCTTCATCAATTCTATTTAATATCACTGCGTCAAATTCTAAACCTTTTGCGGCATAAATAGTTTGATTAAAAATCCCATCAATTCCAGACAACATATTCAGATATTCACTAAAAATCAATCCCTCTTTTCTATTAAGCCTTATTTTATTAATTATTTCATCAAACTCATGCTGATCGACTCCAAAGTGACGATTAAACTCAAATTCTATATTCTTAAATGCCTTTATTATTTTTACATTTTCATTTTCAAAGAGAGTTATCAGAAGGTTTTTAGTAAGTAAATTGATTTTTTCTTGCATTACAGATATATTATTTTCTAACAAATAATTTTCAATTGCAGTCTTTATATTTCTCAAATTATTAACTGAAGATTTTACAAAATATTTAGATAGACTTTTTATCAATTGAAATGTAGAAGTACTTTTTATTTCTGTTACAGAATGAGGTAATACATAGGGACCAACAATATTGAATTTACCAGCTAACTTATTACCAATTTTTTTAGCATCATTTATTCTTGGAGATAAGATAGCAATTTCTGATTCTTCAACCCCTTCTTCTAGTAAATCATTAAGTAGATTTCCTATAATACTAACATTATTATTACAGGTGTCCTTACATCCTCTGTTTTTGCAACTACTATTGCAACTTTCTATTTTAACTTTAATTTTTACATCTTTAACTTCTGCACGATTATCTATTTTCGGATGATTATTAAACAATGAGACATAAGAATCAACAATATTATCTGTTGATCTATATGTTTTATTTAACTGAATCCTTCTACAATTAAAATCACTTTCAATTTCTTCAAATTCTAAATCAATTGCTCCTGCAAATCTCATTATTGACTGTCGAAAGTCACCCACCATAAAAAATGAACACAATTTATCTTTATCAAGTAATTTAATTATTTCATATTGAAAATAATTAATATCCTGAAATTCATCAACTAATATCTCAGTAAATTTACTGGCAAGTGAAGTTCTAATAAATTGGTTGTTATCTAAAATTTTATAGGCTCTATATAAAATTTCATTAAAATCAACCAATTCATTTTTTCTAAGATAATCAAAATAAAAACCTGCAATTTCCAAACTATAATCAATATTCGATAAATCAATTTCTCCATTTAATTTTTTTCTAACATTATTAAAAAACTTATATTTAATTTTTCTTCCAAATCTTATTTCTATTTCTTCTTTGATTTTGTTTTTATCATCAAAACTAATCACTTTTAAATTTTCCCAATCATATAGCCAACCAAATGGGCGAAGTATATATTCTAAACAAAATTTATGAATTGTACCTACAAATATTTTCTTTTCACTATTGATTCTATTACGCATTTCATCAGCTGCAGCATTGGTATAGGTAATTAAAGCTACCGGTTTATCATAATTTTCAAGCTTCTTTTCAGATCTTGCAATTAAGGTCCTAGTTTTACCTGATCCTGGAGGAGCAGAAACAAAAACATTACCATATTCATTTACTGCTGTTTTCTGCTTTTCATTCAGATGAGCCATTAATATCAATTCCTTTGGCCTCAATCATAAATTCTATAGCTTCCCTTATATAACTGGGAATATTGAAATTTTCATCTATTTCTATAGCTAATTGCTGCGCAAATCTCCCTTTTTTTATAGTATTATCAATTCTTGTTATTACTTCCTCTTCCCAGTTATCTTCATTAGAAGCTTCCATTAAATTATTATATGATATGGAGTGACCCAGGTTTTTAAAACATTTTTCTAAGTAATCACTATTTTTATCATAAGGAAATAAATCTTTTTCTAAGGTTTCTTCACCACTAAATACTGCTACTCTATCATTAACCTCTAAACTCTCAGCTTTACTAACAAAAGTAGTTTTTCCATCTTTCTTTTCTACTTCTTTTTTATCTCCATCAATTATTACAACAGCCGGAATTTCTAAATGATTATCTTTAAATATCTTTAAAAAAGTGTAAAAATGCCTGCCGTAAATTGGTATTACTGAGATGTTATATTCTTCTAAGTTCAACCTATATACTTCCTCACAAAGAGCAGGAATTATAAATTGTTCTGAAACTCCTTCAACAAAAATTACTCCAGATGAAAAAAACAGCTCACTTCTTGTAGCATCTAAATATCTTTTTAATAATTTTTTCTCATTTTTTTCAAAATCAGTTTCTAAAAATGGAGAATAAGCTTTTACATTGTCATTCATGTTTTTGTATAATAATGAAATATTTTTGAATTTACAGTCACTCGCAATATGGGTAGAATGAGATGTCATAAGAACCTGGGTTGAAGTTAAATCGCTTAAATTAGAAAATAATACTTTCTGAAGCTGTGGATGTAAATGTGCTTCGGGTTCTTCTACTAAAACAATATTTATATCTCCCTTTTCTTTCTTGTTTTCCAATGCAGCAATAAAAAGAGTTAAGTATAATAAATTTTTTTGTCCCAATCCTAAAACTTTAATAGGAACAGTCTTATCTTTTTCAGGCTTATAAAACAATTCGAGCTCATTCCAGATATCATCATCAAAATCAGAAGCAAATCCCATCGATACATTTGGAGAAAAGTAATTTCCAGCTATCTCTTTATTTCTATCGTTAATATCATCATTCATTTCAGGAATGAAATCTAAATCATTAAGATCAGAAGTTGATTTTTCCAGTATATTATTAACTTCAGATAATTCATCATCACTTTCTTTTCTCGAAATACAATAATCGCTTAATAAAGACTGATTTTTACCTCTCAAATCACTATATATATTCCTGAAATCATTTAAATAGAAAATATTTATTCCTTCCAAGTCACCTAAGTGAACTTTGCTTAAATTTATCAAGTCTTCAAATTGATTTGAAGCTCCACCACTTACTATTTTCCATTTGAAATCATCAATATTATATTCATCAATTTCATCAACAGATTCACCATTAATAATATTTTCATGAGCATAAATATATGTAATCCTCATTTTGTTTTCTGATGTTTTAAAGCAGTGAAAATGTGGATTTCTAGCTAAATTATCACCCTCGAACTCGATACTAATTAAAACATGATCATCAATATCCGGTTTTTTAAAACCATGAAAATCTTTTTCTTTTAAATATCTTGCTCTATAAGATAAATTTTTATCCAAAACTAATCTAATAGCAAATAATAAATTTGATTTTCCAATATTATTTTCGCCAATAATGGTCTGATATCCTTCATTAAATGAAATTTCAATGTCATTAAAATTTCTAAAGTTTTCTATTTTTATATTGCTAATATACATCTTATCAACTCCATGTTTTATTTTATGTAAGTCATTATTTAATTTTTTTAATTTATCAAAACCATTATTGGTACTTTCTATTTTTATAACTTTCTGACTCCAGAATCCTTTTGTTTTACTAAATTTATTCTTAAAAATGAAAATTAATTCTAATTGCTCTCGATTGTCACCGTAACTAACTTCAAATTTTTTGTCTTCATTTTCATTTTTCAAACTTCTTCTCTTAGTAACCGTCCTGGTATTTAAGTCTCGTATAAGTAACCATAAATAATTAGTAAAGGAATCCGTATCAAAAACTATCTCTTCAAAATCCACAGGGTTATGAAAAAATTTAATATGTACCTTTTTACGATCATTTGATAGAGAGATAATAATTTTTTCTTCCTCATCTTCTCCTTTTAAAATATACTTAGTTTCTTTTTTAATAATATCCACCCCCAAAAACATATGAAAATTTTAAATTATTTTTTTGAACTAATATACTTGGCTAAAGCAAAATATAGAAGAGAAATACTGGTAAATAACTGCAGCATTTTAAATGAATCATACAGAAAACTTTCTTTAAAACTATTATAACAGGAATAACTAACATCAGTTAAAGTAGAAATCCCAATACTTTTATAAATATAGAAAAATATATTGACCGGATTACCTGGTTGAGTATGCCCAATTAATAAAAAGTAAATACCAGCATAAATAATAATTATCTCAAAATAACTAAAAATAGCTAATTTTATCCTCTCATTAGACTTGATATCAGATGTTTTTTTATTATTATCAATGACATCTCTAACAAAGGCAATTATAATCTCAAATGATCGAGATACAACTCTAATTCCCCAGAAAAATTTAATAAAAACTGAAACAGGCTGCAAATATTCTATTGACCAAAATAATGCAACAAATAATAATCCTGAAAAAATGAAGTTATAAAAATTAGAGTTCCTAATAAAATTCCCATAATAATGTTTATTTGTTTTCAATAAATTATTGTTTTTAATGCTGGAAGCTGAATAATAATCAGGACTTAGTAAAAAGTATATTATCTCTTTTTTGTTTTTGGGTGATTTCAAAAAAGAAGTTTCAATAATATCAGCTTCTGAATCAGTTCCTCTGTAATAAGCAATAAAGTGTAGTGTAGAAGACAAAATCCAATTTAAAATATATGATGAAATAAAAAGCAAACTACTCACTGTCATCATCCATTAAATAGTTCTTTAGTTCAGTTTCACTAAAAGAAATATTAATTTTATCATTATCAGATTTACAGTTGTTCTTTTTCCTTAAACTATACCACATTACTAAAAAGGTCATTATCACAGTGAAAAGTAAAATTATCGCTAAATTCAAGGAATTAAGACTATCAGTTATTGATATTACCACAAATATAAAGACCAAAACTGCACAATAAAAACATTTTAAACAGTCCGAAGACATTTAATCCCCCCCAAAAGCAACTTGATAAATATTTTTTTATATTAAAATTACCAAAAATTATAAAACAACAATCTCAAAATTTGCAAACTAAAATCTCACATCATTTATAAAAAAATCAAATCATCCTTAACAATAAAAAAATTGGAAGTGCTAATTAAATTAAGAAAAATCAACGTTTTTAATTTTAGGACCATTTTCATCATAAGAATAAAAATAATATCCTGTAGCAGATAAAAATCTAAATTTCTTCATCATTAAACGGTAAAATTTATCTTCATGTGTTGATAAAATTATTTGCTTATTAAGACCATCATCCTCGCTACTGCAACTTCTTAAAACATCAATGAATGAAATAATATTTAGATCATCCATACTCTGAATTGGGTCATCCAGCAAAATAGTATTTAACCTTGTACATTGTTGTTTTAAAGCCATAGCAAGAAAAATACTTATAGCTACAATATTAACCTGAGCAGCACTAAAGGTAAAGGCAGGATTAACTGATATATTACCCGAAGAGTCCCAACATTCTATTGCTATAGTTTTATTTCCCTTACTATTTTCATCAGTACGTAACTTTATTTTTCTAAAAAACGGATGAGGGTATATTCTCTTAAAAATTTTATTAATTAATTCTTCCTGATTAGTTAAAATTTCATTGTTCATATCTGCAACAACTGAACTTATTGAATTTTTGAGTTTATTAACCCAAGCAATAGTTTGATTTAAATTCTTCTTTTGTTCTTCTACTTCAGCTATTTTCTTTTCTGTAGTTTCTAATTTCTGCTTTATCTCATTATTATTTAATTCTTTTTCTTTATAATCTATTCTGCTTAACATATTTTCAATTTGATTTAATCCCTGTTCTATAAAATTAAGATTCGCATCAGTAGATTTAATATCTTCTTTAATATTTTTCTGCAAATTATCTGTATCAAAATTATTCTTATCAAATTTGTCTTTTAAAATCACAATATTTTTTTCCAAATTATTGATATTGTTTTTTAACTTTTCAATATCATTCTTATCTGTATTTATAGAAATATTATCAATTTTTTCATTTAACTTTTCTAATCTCATACTTAGATTTTTATGAATATTGTTATCTTCTAGTTTATATTTGGAAATTAAGTCACTTATCTTTTTGTTCATCTGATCAAGAGCTTTAATTTTTTCGTCAATCTCATTATTTCTAGAGATTTTTCTATTTATTTTATTTGTAATTTCCTCATCCTGACTGTTTTTCGCATCAATTTCTTTTTCTATATCGGATAATAAGTCTTTAAACAGATTTAATGTATTAGCTTCTAAAAATTCCAGATCTTCCTCTTCTTCATTAATTTTGTCAGTTAACTCTTGAATATCTGCCCTTAATTTTGTCACTGCCTCATTTCCTGAATTTATTTTATCATTTATTTTACTAATAAGTTTTTTATACTTAAATTGGTTATCACAAACAGGACAACCTACTTCTTGATCGTCTTCTATATCCCGACCATTAAGAAATGATAAACTATCCGTCAATAACTGATGCAAGTTATCATTTAAAGTATTTTCTTTAACCAGTTCATTTTCTAAATTTAACAACTTTTCTTTTTTTGTGACTAAACATTTTTCTCTAGATGATGATTCTTTTTTTATATCTTTCAATTTATCCAATAAATCTTTATCTATTTTATAATCTGGCAGTTCTCTTAATTTTAAGAAAATTATTAATTTAGATATCTTCTGGCTTAATCTATCTTCTTCATTTAATCTATTTTCAATAAGTAGAATAGCTTCTTTTAAATTATCTATATCTTTTTTTATTTCTGATTTTTTTTCTTCAAGTTCACTATAATCTTTTTTATTTTTTGATTTCTCTATTTTCAATTTTTCAATTCTTTTTGAAAGATCTTGATATTCAGATAAATTATCCTTGATATATTGAAGATCTCTTTTTTCTTCCAATAAAGGCGCTAATTTTTTCAGTTTTTCAAATTTATTAATCTTTTTAAAGTAATCAGCGGAATCAACTTTTAATTCATTTAACTTCTCTAATCTTCTTTTTTCATTATTTTCCTTTTCTTTAACTGATGATTTGAAATTAATAATTTCTTCTTTTATATCCTTAACAAAACCAAGATTGTTTGAAGCATTGAAGTCAGGGATAGTATAATCCAAAGTAACCTTCTTAGATATTTCCTTCAAATTATCTTTTACCACTTTAAAATATTCATTTAAATTAATACTATTATCTGATTCCTGTTCTTTTTGTTCATCAATCAATTCATTATAAGTTTTTTTCTCACTATTTAAATCATTATATTCATTCTCAATAGTTTCTAAATCAGAATTTACTTCCTCCAATAATTTTTGGTAGTCATTTTGATGATTTAGAAAACGATGAGTACCAACAAGATTAGAAATTTGTTCCCAACGCCTGGGACCTTTTAAATTACTGACAAAATAATTTAATTTATCCTGGGTTAAAAGATGATAATCACTAAATATATCAGCAAAATTGATTCTATCCTGCCACTCCTCCTTTAAAATAATCTCATTCAGTTTTCCCATTGCATCATCTTCAAAATATTCCCGACCATCTTTTCCCTTCAAAGATACAGCACTTCTGTAATTCCCATAATCACTAGCTTTATCCTCATAATTATCTGCCTGTCTTTTCAATATATATTCTTCCTGCTTATTCCCAAAATAAATTTTAACTTCAGCAGCTTTTTCAACTTCTTTTCCTGCTCCAAACTTATGATTTATAAAATGTGTTTTTGTTTTCTCCTCATTTGGATCTTCATAACGAAATAATTTCCCAGTAAAACCCCATTCTAAAGCATCATAAAAAGAAGTTTTTCCGAACCCATTTGATCCTGACAAAATAGTTAGATCTGTACCCTCTTCTAATTCAAATACACGCGGCTCTCGAAAACCACGAAAATGATCAATTTCAACTTTTAAGATTTGTAAATCTTCCATTATAGAGTCTCACTCTCCTCAACAGCAATTTTTCTAATTTCATCTTTATATTTTAAAGGATTAAATATTTTATTTTTAGAAAGCTTAGTATTACTTATTCCTATTTTTTTTATTAGTTTTTGATAAAAATCTTTTTCACTAAATGATTTAGTTGATTGCGATAAATTATAAAAGTTTTTGCTAATTGGAAGTTTGAGATTCAAATCACCTATAAGCTCTTCTTTACTTCCCATTGGAATAACTAATTTACGACATATATATTTATTTCTTTCAATATCATAAATTTTTGATTGGCTTATTTCAGACTGTGATTTATAAAATAACAAATAATAAATGTCCCAGCGTAAATCCATACCTTTATAAAGTTTATTTTGCAAATATAATGCAATATCCTCGTTTTGATAATCCTTCCAATTATCCTCTAATTCTTTAAAAGAATTAAATATACTATAAACAAATAAATATTTTTCTGCTTCTAAATCTGTAAAGTAGGAATCAAAGTGCTCTAGATTATCGTTATTATGTTTTTTTAGATCATAATTATTTATTAAAATATTTTCTAACATTTATTTAACCTCCAGCAGTTTATTTAATCTTTTAATTAAATCATCTTTGGTCTCACCCATTTGAATCTCAAGCATAAAACAATTACCGCAATGGGTTATAATAGACTGGTCTGCATATAAATCAAGCTGAAAAAATTCTTTCCCCTTAGTTGAAGGAACTTCACTTATACGAGGTATGATTGAATTAAGATCTAATTCATAACCGTAAGGTTTATTATCACAATTTGCAGCTGAATTACCAATTAAATATTTATTAATAGAGTTTAAATCAGAAAATTTAGAGTTCTCATATGTAAAAAAATCAACAATAGCTTTATCAATTCTCTTTTTATCTTTTGTATATAAATAGCAAATATTATGCTTTTCAGTAATCTTGATGGGATAACCAATTTCATGTTTTAACTTTAAATCTGGAAATTTAATAATTATTAGAGTCAAAATATAAATAATTCTTTTTATGTAATCATATTTCTCATGATAGTTTATTTCTCTCGTTTTTTTATAAGATGGTGGAAAAGGTAATAATATTGTATTAATTAAAAGTTGAAATTCTTTTTCTCCCTGCTGATCAATTTTTGCTAATAATTCAGATAACTTTTTTAAAAAGAAATTCTTTATTTCAGGATCATCGTAATCCTTAGTTTTATATTCTTGATAGATTTTTTCTAATAATTCATCAAAAGTTAGCTTATTTTCATTCTCCAATTTTTCTACTTTTTCAATCAATAAATCTAACTTATTAATAACTTGCGGCATATCCAAATTATAATCTTCTATGAAAGCATTTAATTCTTCTTTTGTTTTCATTGTAATTTCGACATTTTCTTCTAAATAATCTATTATTAAATCATTAAATCTATGTTCATTATCTTTAATCTTTTTTTGCAACTTATTTCTAAAATAAGATAAAAGATTACAACAAATTGACTCCACATCATCTCTATTTAAATTATTTCCGCCAATCCAAAGATGTTCTTCCAAATGGTTAACTAAATTCTCAGTGAATTCTTCTTCATCCATTTTTAATAATTCATTATTAGCAAAAGAAATATTAGATCTTTTGATCGCCCCTATAAAATCTTCAACTTCTAGCCCAACTTCCCCATCTTGAGAAGTATATTGTTCAAGTATTTTCTTTTCTTCTTCAATTGTCTCAGAAATCGCTTCTCTAAATAAAGATTCAAGCTCATCCTTATTATCTTTAAATCCTACTGCTTCATTAAAAGTTTCCCAAATTGCTTCAGCAAGTCCCATATTATTTTTATCTTTAAAAGCTAAGATCGCCTTGCCCATACCTATTGCTATATTTATTGCTTTTAAAGGTATTGTCATAACAAAAACCCCTTCTTGAAAATATTAATTTCCATAGTAATATATTCAATAACTAGTTATATTCCCCTTTATTTTTTAATATTTTAACTTTTTTTCACTATAACTTCTTCCATAATGTGTTATTTTAAAATTATTACAGTTTGAAATTAGTTCAATTTAACATTGCAATTTAAGAATAAATATAATTACAAATTTTAGCAAAACTTAAAATATTATTTACAACTATCAACTGGTACACTTTTCAATTAGCAGGTGGTACATTTTTCGTTTAGCAAAGCAGCAGTTCCTGCTGCGAAACTTTTTCTAGTACCTGCTAAAAAATAACCAGCTTCTCTGCCGGAATCTAGCCGCAGCATCCCGCAATTAAAATTTATGAAAGCTCTCGGCCTTACTCCAAATAAACAAAAAACTCCCACCTAAAATTTTTCTAGTGAGAGTAGTAGTTGGATTTATGCTATATATAAATATTTAGTTGATTTCTTTTTTATAATAATCTTTTGAGTCTTCCAAACCTTTAACTAGATCAAACTCACTCTTATAACCAAGTGATTTCTCAGCTTTTTTACTGGAAGTAACCTTGTTTTCTGCAGCAGTTTCTAATTTATTTAAAAAACTAATTTTAGCTGCAATATTATTAATAAACCATTCTGGAATTGGAATTTTAAAAACCTTAAAATCAAAAACTTCACAGATAGAATTAATAATCTCTTTATACTCATAATTACCAGAATGAATATTAAAGATTTCTCTATTTAAATCATTATTGTTCTCAATATATTTTTCTACAGCCTGAACTAAATCTTCTAGGTATAACAAAGCTTTTTTATTTTTCCCTTTACCTAACATAGGAATAATACCCTTATTACACAAACTAACTAAGGTTTTCATGCTACCGCTATCATTTTTACCATATACAGAAGCCGCTCTAAAGATAACTACTTCTGTATCACTCTCTTTACTCTCATTTAATAAATATTTCTCTGCCTGAAGTTTGCTTTCCCCATAAATATTGCTCGGATTAACTTCAGTTTTTTCAGTAATTATTTGTTCAGAAGGTCTATATACATCATTGGTACTGAAAAACAAAAATTTATCAACTTTCTTTTCTTTGGCAGCTAAAAATACTTTTCTAGTTTCTTCAGCATTAACCTTCTTAAAATACTCTTTATCTTCTTTGGTATTAGGAGTCCAATGTACTGCTGCTGCTAAATGAATTAAATAACTGACACCTTCCAGATGTTTTTTCCATTCTTCTAAATCAGAAAGTTTTTTCTGGATAATAGTAACTTTATCCGAAAACTTCTCTATTCTATTTACATCTGGTGAAAGTAAAATTAACTGGTATTTATCAACCAATTTTCTAACAAGAGCACTACCAATCATTCCATTTGCACCAGTAATAAAAATCTTCTTTTGCATTTTATATACCTACTTGCTTAATATATTCTTTAAAAGTCATAAACTTAACATTTTGTTTTTTTAACCAGTCAATGTATTTATATAATTTTTTTTCGGAATTTCTCCGCCCAATTTGAAATCTGAAATAATTTTTCAATCCCATTTTAATTCCATTATCTAGCTTCCCCGAAGCTACTTCGAATGGATGGATATAAAAAACAAAGTTATTTTCTTTTTGCCAGTGCTTTTTAATAAACTTTTTCATTAACCATAAGGGAAATAAACGAAAATAACCGCCACCGGAAATGGGTATAGATTTTCCCATGATATCTAAAGTTGGAGTTTCAAATTCAAATTTATTATCTTTTTTATAAATTAAACTTTCCAACTTATTAAATTCTGACATATCAAGAGTACTATATAATTGATGATCTGCAAATCTAATTAAACTGGCATCATAGTTAAAACCCAATTCCCAAAGAACCTCTAACTTTTCATCTTCCATTGAAAAACAGGGTGCTCTATATCCTAAAACATCCTGCCCGGTTAGCTCCGTTAATTTTTCTTTGGCAACCAGTGTTTCATTTTTGAATTCTTCAACAGTTAAATCATAAACTAAATCATGATTATAGCCATGACAGGCAATTTCATGTCCTAATTCTGAAATAGACTTAATAATTTCTGGATGTTTATCAGCTACATCTTTTAAGATAAAAATAGTTAAAAATATATCTTCAGCAGCCATCTTTTTTAAAAATCTCATGACTTTAGGGACAAATTCCTGTTCTGAATTTATTTCAGTTTTATATTCTTTTATATAATCAAGATGATACCATTCTTCTAAATCAAGTGTTAAAAAAAATCTCCTCATAAACTCACGCTTTCCTTGTCTTATATTAGCTTGTTACCCTTTTTTCTAAATCTTTTCCCATCTTCTTTTGTTGGCCAACTAAAATAATTACCTTTAGAAGTATCATTTTTTTTAGTTTCAACACTACCGTTTTCAATATCTTTAATTGCCTTAATCATCATTTTGCCACCGGTCTTTTTGGTTCTTTTCATTAATTGAAACATTGAATCACAATCACCAACATATACTTTATCCTGAGCTATAATATCGCCATCATCTATTTTTTTAGACATATAATGTACAGTAGCACCAGCATAATCTTCATCATTAAGTGTATACCAGAAACTGGGCATACAACCTCTATAATAGGGTAAATAACTGCCATGAACATTTAAGATCCCATGTTCAGGTAGTGATAATAATGGTTCTTTGATTATCTGAGGTGCTGAGAAGGATAAAATAACATCTGGTTTTAGATCTTTAACTTCTTCTACAAATTCTTTGCTATTGGAATCATGAATAATTTTATATGGTATATCATTTTTTTTAGCTATATATTCAACACCACATTCTCCATTACAAAGCTTATATCCACTTATTTGATCTAATTTACCCAAGATAGATCTATAAATTGTATATACGCCCATTTTCATTACCTGAAAGATTCCAAACCATTTAATGAAATCAGAAATTTTATTTTGAAGTGAACTTGATATATCAACATTAACAATTTCTAAGACTTCAGAATTATCTATTATTTTTTGAATGTTTTTAGGTATAAAAAATCTGTCCTGTTGAGTTAATATTATTACTTTAAGCATTATTTGCTCCTTCTATAAATCAAAATGTTATAGTTTAAAACTACTTAATTTTTAAGATTTTTGATAGAATATCGCATAATAAATAAAATGAACTTTCTATTATCGATAATTTTTCTATATCTCTATATAATTCCCAGTGATATTTTATTAAATCAAGTTTATTATTCGATAAAGAATTTTCCCTAACTCTATAAGAAGTTAATTTTTCATTTAAACCATATCCATAATCAATATTCTTAAGTATTTTTAACCATAATGCATAATCCTGTCTTTTTCTAATATCAGGCATATAAATTTTCCCCAGCCTATCTTTATCATAAATAACAGTAGAGCAATCTATAGGATTAATAAACAATACACGCCTATATGAAACTCTTTTAGGAACTTTAATCATATCAAAAGTCTTTCCTGATTCATTTATTTTTTCAAAAGAAGTAAATGTAAAAGAATAATTGTTTTTGAGCATAAATTTTATTTGTTTTTTTAATTTATCTTGATGCCAAATATCATCACTATCTAAAAAAGATATAAATCGACCTTGCGCAGCATTAATAGCTTTATTTCTTGCTTTTGCTGCTCCAACATTGTTATCTAATTCAATCAATTTAATTCTTTTATCTTTATTTTGATAATTTTTTACTATTTTAACTCCTTGATCTTTTGAACAATCATCAACAATTATCATTTCCCAATCTTGATAACTTTGTGCTAAAACTGATTCTATAGTTTCAGAAATAAATTGTTCTGAATTGTATAATGGAGTAATTACTGAGACAAGATTTTTATTCATAGTTCAACCTCACATCAAATATATAAATTATGTTTTTTTATGAATTAAAATAAATTGTTATATCTTTTATTCCAAAATATTTATTAAAATTTGTTTTCTCTAAGATAATTTGCTTAACTAGTTGATAAATCTTGAGCTAGCCCCTCTAATCTTGGACAAGCTTTAATATGATTTATTATAAACAATCTTCCAAACCTTCATCTGCCAGAATATTTCTTATCTCTTTTACTTCCTGAGCCCGATTTTTATCACAGATTAAAATAGCATCTTCAGTATCAACTATTACAACATCATCAAGACCAATAGTAGTTACTACTTTATTAGGACTGTGAATAATAGAATTAGTAGTATCTATACCATAATGTTTACCAATTACTACATTACCGTCAGCATCTACTTTTTTAACTCTCTCTAAAGCAGGCCAACTGCCGAGATCATCCCAACCAAATGAACCAGGAATAACAAAGATATTATCTGCTTTTTCCATAATTCCATAGTCAATGGAAACACTCTGCATATTTTCGAATTCATCTCTAATAACTTTTTTAGCTGAATCTGTTCCTAAAGCTTTTTTTATACTCTCTAAGGACTTATATATTTTAGGTAAATGTTCTTCTATATTAGCTAGAATACTGCTTAACTGCCAGATAAACATGCCACTGTTCCAGAGATATGTTCCTTCTTCTAAAAACTCTTTAGCAGTGCTTAAATCAGGCTTTTCAGTAAAATTTTGAACTTCAAATACCTGATCTCCATCTATTGTATGTAAGTGAGCACCATAATGAATATATCCATAGCCTGTTTCTGGATGAGTTGGTTTTATACCTAGAGTAACAAGATTCTTCCCTGATGCAGCTATCATTACTGCTTTGGATAAAATATTAACAAATTTCTTTTCATCTTTTATTAGATGATCTGCAGGTAAAACAATCATAGTTGAACCCGGATATTTATCTTCTATCACCACTGATGATAACGCTATACAGGCAGCAGTATTCCTCTTCATTGGTTCAACTATTATATTTTCTGAAGGAATTCCATCTAACTGTTTTTTAATAGCTTCCCTATAAGCTTCATTTGTAGCTATAAAAACTTGTTCAATAGGAACAAGTTTTTTAATTCTTTCTACAGTTTCCTGTAGCATTGTTTTTTGGTCATCATTTAATTTTAAAAACTGCTTAGGATTATCTTTTCTGCTTAAAGGCCAGAATCTTGTTCCTTCTCCTCCAGCCATGATTAATGCTGTTATCATTTGAAACCACTCCAAATATTTATATATTCCCTAGTGTAATAATGATTCATAAAAAGCTGTTGTTTTTTTGCCGATATCTTTCCAAGAATAATATTGTTTAACTTTAGTCCATAATTCCTCATTGTTTTTTATTTTTCTAATTTCATTTTTGTTGTTAATAATTTCTCTCAAACAGTCCCTTAAGTCAGATTCTGTTGGTTCAATAACCCAGCCAATTTCCCCAACCTCGAAAGGATCAGTTAATCCCCCTCGGTCTGAAACTAGAACGGGTTTCTCTTCAGCTAATACAGATAATAACACACCACTTTGCGATATATTTAAATATGGAAGTAAGATTATATCTGATACTTTCATATATGCAGCAAAATTATCTAAAGGTAGAAATCTAATATCAATAATTACATTTTTATAATTGTTCATCTCTTCTATTCTTTTATTTAATTTATCATTTTTACAGGAACCCGCAATTAATAAAATAATCTCGTTATTATTCAAAAATTCATTTTCTTCCCATACATCTAATAATAATTCTATACCTTTGTTTTTTCTAATTGAACCAATAAATCCTAATACAATTTTATCCCCTAAATTATTATTTTCATGAACTTCACTTTTGATTTTTTTAGTATTATTTTCATCATAATTTAATTCTAATAATCCATGAGGTATAACTCTAATTTTATCATTATATATATTAAATTGATCTTTGATTTCTTCTTTTGATCTATTGGTATGTACTATAATGCCGTCTAATAAATTATAAATTTTATTGTATATTTTTTTGTATTTATTACCAGTATCATGGGGTAATACATTGTGAGCAGTAAATATAATTTTGCTTTTGGGAGATAGTCTTTTTATGAATTTTAGTAAAATACAATCCAATAAAGGTACTTTAAACCACTGAAAATGAATAATTTCCGGTTTTTCACTTTTTAAAATAAATAACAATTTTATTTGAGATTTCAAATAACTTAAAAATTTTATAATATTTTTTTTGTCACTATAATTATATAATGCTTTGAATTTAGATATTTTTCTATTCTCAATTTTTTCATTACCAAAAAAAACTATATTTTCATAGGCGATGTTCTCCAAAAGATTCTGATCGTACACTTCTAAGTTATTATATGATTGTGGATCAATAAAATATAAAGTATAATTGTTTTCCAATGTTAAAACTCCCACTATTTATTATATGAACCAAAGTTATTATTTTTAAAATCAAATAAACCTTTAAAGAACATTTTTATTTTATCAAAATCACCTTTAATTCCCCATTCTGCTAACCTTATTATTCTTGTGAAAGTAAAAAACAAGATAAATAAAATTAAATATGATATTTTAGGATAATTATTTTTCATAAATAACAAACGATTTCTTGTTAAATAATATATTAATAAGGGATTATCTTTACCTGTTGAAGCAGATACCTTATGATATATTATTGACCTAGAAGAAAAAACTAGTTTTAAATTCTTATCTAATATCTTAGATGAATAATCATCATCTTCATAATACAGAAAATATTTCTCATCAAATTTTAATACATTATTATCATTTAGTGATTTTACATCCAATAATAAACAACATCCAGACAAGAAATCTGTATATAAATCCAATTTTAAATTTCTATTATTTTTTAATGCATTATAATCAATATTTCTACCAACACCTTTAATCCAATTTCTTTTACCTTTATAAAACCAAATTTTATTTTTCTGAGGAAATTGATAGATTAATGGTGAAGCTGCAGATGCTTTAGATCTTTTTAAAGATTTTAATAATTTTGTTAAAAAATTTTTAGATACTATGACATCATTATTCAATAACAAAATATATTCAGCATTTTTTTCCAAAGCATAATCAATACCTTTATTCATTCCTCCTCCGAAACCATAATTCTTTTTTAACTTTATTATTCTAGTGTCAATTAATGAATCTTTTAATATCTTTAGATTATCATCCTCAGAATTATTATCAAGAACTAAAATTTTATAATTTTCATGATTTATTTTATTATTCAAACTCTTAACACACTCAATTGTATCTCTAGCACCATTGTAATTTAAAATTATTATATATATTAATTCGATAAAAATTACCTACTTTCTATTTAACAAAATTAGTTCTTTATATAAGTTTGCATAAAATGCAGACATAAAAATTTGTGATTCAGCACTTAAAAAAAATGGTTCAATTAAGGAATGAATAAACACCACTAATAATGGAACTAAAAATTTTAATGAATTATAACTAAATTTTTTCATATAATATTTAAAACTTAATAAAATTAAATTTCCAAAGTAAACCATACATAATAAAAAACCAACAATTCCGTAACTACTTAACAATGTTAATATTATATTGTGTGAGTTAGTTATGTTTTCATATTGATACCCTGAACCAAAAATAGGGTTTTGAAGAAATAAATTAATACGGTCTCGCCAAATTTCTAAACGTGTAAAAACACTTGAAAAAGTAGTTAAATCAAAAAAATTATTTGATAAATAAAATATAATTAATGAACTAATTATAAAAACAAAAAGAAAAATGAAACCTAGTTTATAATTATTCATTAATATTATATTAAATAAAATTAATAAAAATATCCCAATAAAAAAAGCAATGTATCCTCCTCTAGAAAGAGTAAATAAAAGAGCTAATATATATATAAAACTATAACCACTCCAATGCTTCTTTTTGGATATTATTTCATAAAAAAACATAAAATTTAAAAATAATGCTAAAAAATTACTGCTACCTAGTGGAACACTGATAGATTTTTTTAGTTCATAAAATCTAACATCAAACAGATTATAAACAAAAATAATATTATACAAAAAAATAAATATTATCGATAAAGAAAGCGCTAAACCAAAAATTCTTAATCCTTTGGAATACAAACTGTCAGTTTGTATAAATATATTTAAGAAAAAAACATAAGAAATTAATCCAACTATAAAATAATAATTTATTGATAAATTAGCAGAAATAGAATCTGCCCAAAAGTTAACAAAAATAATATATATCACAAAAATAAATTTAAATAATATATAATTATTAAGTTTAAAATAAATTTTTAACTTTTTATTGAATATAAAGCATAATAAAAATATATATAGAAAAAATTCAGAATATGAAAAATTAAATTTTTTTGTACCTAATGAAATAGTATAAATAGTGCCAAAATTTAAACACAACATTAATAGAAGTGAACTTATATCTTCAATATTTCGTTTTGATAAATATAATTTTTTTTTCATAAAAAACCTCTCAAAATAAAATTCATTATGTTAAATCTAATTGTTTTTTCAACAGATAAATTGCTAACAAATCTTTTGATTTTGACTATTTTATTTGAACTATTCACTCTTTTCTCATAATATAAATAGCTTTAATTCTTGGATTGACTCTTTAAATGAGTTTAATAAAGCAAACCCTCTTTTTTTTAAATATCTTTTGGACAACTTTGAATTTTTTGGTCTCTCCGCTCTGGTCTTAAATTCGTCACTACTAACAGGTTTAACCTTAACATCCATATCTGCAGCTTTAAATATTTCTTTGGCGAACTCATACCAACTACAGAAACCTTCATTAGTTGCATGATAAATACCATATTTAACAGTTTTGATCATCTCAACAATAAGATCCGCTAGATCTCCAGTATAAGTGGGGGAGCCGTATTGATCAGCAACTACTGATAATTCATCTCGTTCTTTACCTAATTTAAGCATAGTTTTCACAAAATTATTTCCATGCTCTCCAAAAACCCAGGAAGTTCTAACAATAAAATATTTATCTAACAAATTCTGTACTTCTTGCTCCCCCTGATATTTAGTTTCACCATAATAATTAATAGGGTTAGGTTTATCAGTCACTTCAAAAGGCTCTTTTCCTTGACCATCAAATACATAGTCAGTACTAATATAAAGAATTTTAGCATTTGATTTTTTAGCTACCTCAGCCACATATTTTGTTCCTTCTACATTAACCTTATAGCATAATTCTCTTTCCAGCTCAGCTTGATCAACATCAGTATAAGCTGCACAGTGTACTATTACATCAGGATTGTAATTCAATATAAAATCTTTAGTTTCTCTTTCATTTGTAAGATCAAAATCTTCTTTATCAACACCAATATGCTCTATATTTTCTTCATTTAATTTTTTAACTACATCATAACCAAGCTGTCCATCAGCACCAGTAACTAAAACTTTCATGAGTTGTTCACCTGCTTGTACTTATACATTCTTTCGTAGTAATCCTTATAATCACCATTAATGATATTCTCCCACCATTCCTTATTATCAAGATACCATTTAATAGTCTTTTTGATGCCTTCATCAAATAAAACGGTAGGTTCCCAGGCAAGTTCATTACTTATTTTACTGGGATCAATAGCATATCTTAAATCATGCCCTGCTCTATCTTCAACAAAAGTGATTAAAGATTCAGATTTATTAAGTTCATCTAAAATAGTTTTAACTACTTCTAAATTACTTCTTTCATTATGCCCCCCAATATTATATACTTCACCGTCTTCACCTTCATGTAAGATTAAATCAATAGCTCTACAGTGATCTTCAACATAAAGCCAGTCTCTAACATTTTCTCCTTTACCATAAACAGGTAATTCCTCTTCTGCTAAAGATTTAGAAATCATTAAAGGTATTAATTTCTCAGGAAACTGGTAGGGTCCATAGTTATTAGAACATCTTGAAATAGTTACCGGAAGTCCAAAGGTTCTATTGTACGCTTCTACTAATAAATCTGCGGAAGCTTTAGAAGCTGAATAAGGGGAAGATGTTTTAATTGAAGTATCTTCAGTAAACATTAACTCCGGTTTATCTAATGGCAAGTCACCATAAACCTCATCTGTTGACACCTGATGAAATCTTTGAATACCACATTCTCGACAGGCATCCATTAAAATCTGGGCTCCCATAATATTTGTTTCTAAAAAGACTCCGGGAGCTTCTATAGAACGATCAACATGTGATTCAGCAGCAAAATTAACTACCATGTCAAAATCTTCTTCTTTAAATAAATCAAAAACAAAATTTCTATCTCTTATATCTCCTTTAATAAATTTAAAGTTTTCATTATCCATTACTGGTTCTAAAGTTTTCAAATTACCAGCATAAGTTAAAGCATCAAGACAAACAATTTTGTAATTAGGATGATTATCTAACATATAAAATATAAAATTGCTTCCGATGAAACCAGCTCCACCAGTTATTAAAATATTCATCTATTTAAACCTCACTTAATTTAATATTTAAAGTTACAATCACAATTCTTTAATACAGGGGCTTTTTTATCCTTTTCAGACAGAATAGGGTTTTCAATTCCCCAATCAACATTTATTTCAGGATCATCAAATCTAATACTTCTGTCATATTCAGGAGCATAATATTCATCAACTTTATACTGCACTTCAGAATTATCACTTAAAGTTAAAAATCCATGAGCAAAACCTTTGGGGATTAAAAACTGTTTCTTGTTTTCAGCACTTAATTCTACTCCAAACCAATTTTTAAATGTAGGTGAACCTTCTCTTAAATCAACCGCAACATCATAAATGCTCCCTCTGGTACACCTAACTAATTTAGTCTGTGCTTTAGGTTGAAGTTGAAAATGAAGGCCTCTTAAGACTCCTTTTTCTTTTGATAGAGAATGATTATCCTGAATAAATTCTATATCAATACCGTTATCCTTAAACTTTTTAGCTGAATAACTTTCTGTAAACCAGCCTCGATTATCTTCAAAAACTTTAGTTTCTATTATGTATAAATCTTCAATTTCTGTTTTAATTAATTCCATAATGCACCTCTAATTAATATCTTATTTTACCTTCAGCCACTTTTTTAAGAAACTCTCCATAAGGAGAATTACCATATTTTTCAGCTGATTCTAATAAAGTATCTTTATTTATCCAGTTATTTCGATAAGCTATTTCTTCTAAAGCAGAGATCTTTATCCCTTGACGATGTTCTATTGTCCTTACAAATTCTGCTGCTTCTAAGAGAGTATCCATTTTACCAGTATCCAACCAGGCAAAGCCTCTACCTAAGAGCTGAACATCAAGATCTCCTTCTTCTAAATATTTCTTATTTAAATCAGTTATCTCAAGTTCTCCCCGATCACTTGGTTCTAAATTCTTAGCATAATCAACAACTCTATTATCATAAAAATATAATCCAGTAACTGCATAATTTGATTTAGGATTATCAGGCTTTTCTTCTATTGAAGTAACCTGACCATCTTCATCAAAATCTACTATACCAAATCGTTCTGGATCATCTACATAATAACCAAAAACTGTTGCCCTATCTTCATTATTAACTGCTTCTTTAAGTAAAGAAGTTAAATGATTACCATAAAAAATATTATCTCCTAAAATCATAGCAACATTATCATCACCTATAAATTCTTCTCCGATTATAAATGCTTGCGCAAGACCATCTGGAGAAGGTTGCTCTTCATAACTTAATTTTATACCAAACTGACTTCCATCACCCAATAACTCTTTAAAACGAGTCAAATCCTCTGGAGTTGAAATGATTAGTATTTCTTGAATACCGGCTAACATCAGAATTGATAATGGATAATAAATCATTGGTTTATCATAAACAGGCAATAGTTGTTTGCTTGTTACTAAAGTTAATGGATATAATCTTGTTCCTGATCCACCTGCAAGTATTATTCCTTTTGTTTTAACTCCCATTTTTTACGCCCCTTCTAAATATATCAATTATTTTTTTAAAACCTCTTGCAAATTTATAAACGATTTTATTAAATAAATTTTTATCTTTATTATATTTTATAAGTTGCCAAATTCGTTTAATACCCTTTTTTTTATGGGCTCTAACATTAAAAAATTCATTATCATCTCTAAAATTAAAATCTAATTCAGTATAATTAAAATCATTTTTCCACAATATATAACTTAAGCTTAATTGATCTCTTTTACTATGATTTATTAGTTCATTCCACCAGTCTTCCATTAATTTAATAACTTCAGGATCATTATGTTGTCTAAATATAATACCATTTTCTGTTAACCCAAATCCTTCAGGAAAATTGTTCTCTCTGTATTTTTTAATCTGCTTTTTTATTTTTTTAGGGTTTCCTTTATTTGCTTTTAAACAAACTTCTGCTTCTTTGTATAAGCAATTTCTTAGAGGATGTCTCGACATTACCAATTTATTATTATTTTGAATTAGGTACTCATTAACTAATTTTTCTATATCTCCAATTATACCTATACTACCATCAATATAAACACTATAATCATATTCTTCAAAAAAATTATGAGGTAATAATTTAACATATCTATTTTTTTCAATAGGATTACAATTATTTCTAGGAAATTTAATTATATTCCAAATTTCAGATTTTAAATCATTATCATCTGTAAAACAAATGTAATCTATATTATTAGAAACAACTTTAGGATTTATTAAATCATCATAATTGTTAGCTATTGCTGTATAAACAACAATTTTGTTATTTTTTTTCATTAAAACCACACTTTTGATTCATATAAATTTTTTGAAAATTTAACATCTTTTTTTAAACCTTCCCCAAAAATCTTCAGATATTTTAATGAAACTGTTAATACTTTAAAGTTCTTATAATATAAATAACAAAGATTTTTTCTTATTAGTTTAAAAACTTGACAAGGCGAAATTTGTTTTAATCTATTTTGTTCTTCAAATGTTAATTGCACTGTATTCACATATACTAATGATAAAGAAGAATAGGTTCTTTTTTTAATATCACTTTCTTTATCTATTTCTAGTAATTCCTGATTTCTCATTACCTTATTGTGACTAAATATTTTAAATTCTCCTCCCAATCTTTATCTTGCTCAACTTTGAAGTGCTTAGTGAAATATATAATCTACATCTTTAAGTAATTCTCTTGTTATTTTTGACTTATAAATCCAGCTGTGCTTATTAATAAAATTTATTTTTTAAATTATAAATTCTCTTTATACCACTCTACAGCTTCTTCAAAGCCTGATTTAAAGTCCCAGCCAGGATCATAATTTAATAATTCTTCTGCCTTTGAAATATCAGCCAGGCTGTGCTTTATATCTCCCGGTCTTTCAGCAGCATAGATTGGTTTTCTATCCAGCTCAAGCTTTTCACACATCAAATCATAAATCTGATTAATTGTGAATCTCTCTCCATAGGCTATATTAAAAGCTTCTCCTGCTGCTTTGCTGTCTGCCAGACAAGCTTTTAGATTAGCTTCAATTACATTCTCTATATAGGTAAAGTCTCTTGACTGCTCACCATCACCATAGATTTCTACCTGATTACCATCTTTTAAAATTTTAATGAACTTAGGTATTACAGCAGCATATTCAGAAAATGGATCCTGTCTTCTGCCAAAGACATTAAAATATCTTAGACCTATACATTCTAAACCATAGCTTTCAGTATAAAGTTTAGCATATTCTTCTTTTACTGACTTAGTTAGAGCATAGGGAGATAAAACCTGTCCTTCTTTACCTTCTTCTTTTGGTAGTTCTTTGGAATCACCATAAACTGAAGAAGAAGAGGCATAAACAAATTTTTTAACATCATTAGCTCTGGCTGATTCCATCATATTGGAAGTACCTTTAATATTATTATCTTCATAGATTAGAGGTTCACGCATTGAGCGGGGTACAGAACCTAGAGCAGCCTGATGCAGAATGTAATCAACACCTTCTGCAGCTTTTAAGCAGGTTTTATAATCTCTGATATCCCCTTCAATAAATTCAAAGTTCTGATTGTCCCTAAATTCTTCTATATTTTCTTTTCTGCCGTTTGAAAAGTTATCTATTGCTTTTACCTGATAACCTAAGTCAAGTACAGCTTCGACTAAGTTTGATCCTATAAAACCTGCTGCACCTGTGATTAGAAAAACTGTATCATTTGCAAATTCTAAATCCTGATATCCCATCAATTAAAGCCTCCAGTATATATAGTTTTCAGCTTCTGCTTTTTCTTTATCAAATATTCCTTTAACATCCATTAAGACATAACCATCATTGTCTGTATTGCCATCCTGATAGTATAATTCTTTTAGTTCAGCTAAATTATAATTATCAAATTCATTGTGAGCTACTGCAAAGATTAATGCATCTGCAGCTTTTATTTCTTCTTTGGCTGTTGTTTCTAAATCATAAACTGTTTTTAATTCTTCCTGATCAGCTTCTGGATCAATAATTTCTACTTCTACTCCATATTCTTCTAATTCATTGATTAAATCTACTACTTTAGTATTTCTAACATCAGGACAGTTTTCTTTAAAGGTGATACCAAAAATAGCTACTTTTGAACCTTTAATCTTTTTATTGGCCTGAATCATCTTTTTGACAGTCTGTTCTGCTGTATATTTACCCATATTATCATTTATCTTTCTACCTGAAAGTATAATCTGAGAATGATAACCTAGCTGTTCTGCTTTATAGGTTAAATAGTAGGGATCTACTCCTATACAGTGTCCTCCTACTAAACCGGGATAAAAGTTTAAAAAGTTCCACTTGGTTCCTGCTGCTTCTAGAACTGATTGAGTGTCTATCTCTAATTTATCAAAGATAACTGATAGTTCATTCATAAAAGCAATATTTATATCTCTCTGTGAGTTTTCTATTACCTTGGCTGCTTCTGCAACTTTTATACTTTCTGCTTTATGTACTCCCGCATCAACTACCAGTTCATAGACTGCAGCTATTTGATCTAAAGATTCCTGATCCATTCCAGAAACTACTTTAACTATTGTATTTAATCTATGTACTTGATCACCGGGGTTTATTCTTTCGGGAGAATATCCAACTTTAAAGTCTTTCCCGCACTTTAAACCTGATACTTTTTCTAAAATAGGAATACAAATTTCTTCTGTTACTCCTGGATATACTGTTGATTCATAAACTACTATTGAACCTTTAGTTAGATTTCGACCAACACTTCTACTTGCTGATTTAACTATTGATAGATCTGGGTTTTTATCTTTAGTGATTGGCGTTGGTACTGCTACTATATGAAATTTAGCTTCTTTTAATTTGCTTTCATCTGCTGTAAAAAAAGCAGTAGATTCTTTTACTGCCTGATCTCCTGCTTCTTTGGTTACATCTATACCTTTTTTATATTTTTCTACCTTTTTTGAATTGATGTCAAATGCAATAACATCTGCTTTTTCTGCAAAGGCTACTGCTAAAGGTAGACCTACGTAACCAAGTCCTACTATTGATATTTTTTCTTTTTTGTTTGTAATTTGATTTGATAATGCCATTACTATTCACCTTGTATAATGAACATAGGGAAGAACATTATACATTCCCTTTCTTTAATAATAATTATATAATCTAATTAGATGCTGTGGATTAGTTATTTCACCTACAGCTTCTTCCCTATTATCCAATTCTAGCAGACTGTTTCACTTGAGGCTATAACCACAGCTCTATGTTTAATTGTTAATTAGTTAGATAACGCTATAATGTTTCTAAGCCTGTCAAAGAAATTTCTAAAAGTTTTTGTAGTAATTTGAATTATGCCAGCTAGCTTGACGAAGTAGATAAACTAAAAAAGACTCTGGTAGAACAAACCTGCGAACTGCAGATTCTAAAAAAAAACGACAAATAGGACTGCATGGTGAAATCAAAAATGACTGGCTTACAGCAGATGAAAAAAGAAAACTAATGGATATTGTGGAAGAATCCACTCTGCCTGTTAAAACAACCTGCGAAATATTAAAACTTAATTTCTGGCGTTACTATAGCTGGAGAAAACGCTATGAAGCTGATGGTATGGAAGGACTTAAAAATCATAAGTCCACCCCTGCCTCCTGTCCTCACAGCCTTTTAGATGAAGAAAAGCAGGCGATTATAGATTATGCTCTTAAACACCCTGATCAGCGTCATAGAAAGCTTACTAAAAAGATGATGGATGATGACATTGTCTATGTATCAGCATCAAGTACATATCGGGTGCTTAAAGATGCAGGTCTTATTCCTGAATAGGAATATCATAAAAAGAAAAATGCAGATGGTAAAATTAAAGTTGATCAGCCAAACAAAATGTGGCATACCGATATTAGTTATATCCCTGTGAAAAATACTCATGCTTATTTAATCTGTGTTCTTGATGGCTACTCCCGTAAGATTATACATCGGTGTTTGTCAAGAAAGTTGTCGCATTTAGTTAAAATTTTCTTTGAATACTACTTCTGCAGATGCCCATTTAAGAGCTTTGTTGGTTGAGATATTTTTCTACTTCAGCAGTATCCATTGGATTTAAAGTTACATATTCTGGCAGGGACCAATCTCTAATATCCCCTGACCATCTTTCTGGATGTTCTGCTTTAGCTTTTAAATATGTTTCAGTTCTCTTTTTCATGATCTCTATATCAAGCCCATAATGTCTCTGGTAGGGCGTTACTAATTTAATTCCGCTATGTAAATGCTGGTGATTATACCAGCGGACAAACTTAGCTACCCATTCTCTGGCTTCATTTAGGTCTTTAAAGCCTTTGTTAGGATAAATTGGTCTGTATTTCATTGTCTTAAATAAAGACTCAGAATAAGGATTATCATTACTTACTCTTGGTCTTGAAAAGGAGCTCTGTACTCCCAGTTTCTCCAGTGTTGCTAGAAATGTTGCTGCTTTCATTGGACTTCCATTATCAGAGTGTAGTACCAGTGGTTTATCTTTTGCCGCTATTCCCTGAGAAAGAGAAGCCTTTCTAATTAACCTTGTAGAGTATTCAGCGTTTTCAGTTTCCCAGACTTCATAGGCAACTATCATTCTGCTGAACATGTCAACTATCAGATAGAGCTTAAAGAAACTGCCTTTAATCATCGCATTCAGCCAGGTGATATCCCAGGTCCAGACCTGGTTAGGTGCAGTAGCAATATGAGTTGGAGCTTCTCGTTTTACAGGTTCTTTAGTCTTAGCTCGATGAGTATTCATCTTTTCTTCATCTAGAACTCGATAGAAAGTTGATTCTGAAGCAATATATTTACCCTGTTCGGCAAGCTTAGGAACAATTTTAAAAGGTGGTAGATCTGCAAATTCTTTGCTATTTGAGACTTCAATTATTTCCTGTCTTTCAGCTTCAGTTAACTTGTTTTTGGGTTCTGGTCTTTCAACCAGAGGTCGCTGATCTTCTTTAACAGTACCACCTTTAGACCATCGTTGGTAGGTCCTCTGTGATATATTAAGTTCCTCACAGGCTTTAAATTTCCTGCAACCATTGGCATGGGCTTCATCGATTAGTTCTACTGCTTTTTTGCGATCTGAAATTTCTATTAGTCGTCCTCTGGGTCCCCCCAGATCGCTCGGGCCTTTTTTCTGAGCACCAATAATGCTGCAGTTTCAGCAAGAGCTTTTTCCTTTTCACGAAGTTCTTTTTTAAGTTCTTTAGCTTTCTTTTGTTCTTTTTTAAGACTATTTTTCAGTTCTTTAGGATCTTCAAATTTGTTTTCATTAGCGTTCTGACACTGCTTGATCCAGCTTTTTAGTTCTCTACATGGATACCTTTTTCACGGCAGTATTTAGCTGTTTCTAATTCTGAGAGGCTTGCAGTTTCTAAAACAGCCTGGAATTTATCACTGGAAGACCAATTCTTTGCTTTTTTATTGCTGGTTGGATTATTTTTCATAATATTAGATCTCCAGGTGTAGAGGGTATTAACGGGTATATTAGTTTCTCTAGCTATATCAGGTACTTTTTCAGCATTTGGTGGAGCCAGTCTTTTAAATATGGATTCTTTCACTTTTTTTGAATAAACAGTTCTTGACATATTAATTCTCCTTAAGATTTATTGTCGTTACTCTATTATACACAGATTTTGTGCCCCACGACAACTATCCTAACATATAGGGACATGGAGAACTATCTCAAACTATGACTACAGATGATATGCAGCAGGTCCTTAACAGATCAATGTTTAAAGCAGGTATATTTGAAGCAGATCCTGTAAACAGACCAACACTTGTAAGTGATAATGGCACCCAGCTTGTGTCTAAATCTTTTACCGAATTCCTTGAAAAATGGGAGATTAAGCACATCAGAACAGCTGTAAAACATCCAGAGACAAATGGAAAAATTGAAGTCTTCCATAAGACAATAAAGTATGAAAATGTATATGCTCAGGAAAAATATCAAAGCTTTTATGAGGCCAGAGAAGATATAGAGAAATTTATTAAATATTACAATTCTGAAAGACTGCACCAGGGTATAGAGTTTGTAACACCAGATCAAAAATATAACAAAAAAGCCGATGAAATTATAAATGAGAGAAAGCAGAAACATCAGTCAGCAATTGATAGAAGAAAACGGCTCAATCGGAAGAGAAAATCAATAGCTATATAAAATACCTGGGACTACAAAAGTATTTTTAAAATTTACTTGACTTTTCAGAAACAATGCAAAATTCTCAATGTTTTATATAAGAATTAATTACTCTTTTAAATAAAGAAATATATCACTCAAATATTAGAAATATTTTGTTATTTCACCAACAACACTTTTTGCATCAAATCTTTTTATAGGTTTATTAATTACATCTCTTTCATAATAATTATTTGCAATCTTTTTTAACTCCTTTTTTATTGAACTTTTATTGTTCTCACAATAAATAAATCTATTGAAATCAGAAAAATATTTTTTTATTTTTTCTTTAGATTTTTCTTTTCCATCTAATATGAATAAAATATATTTATTTGTAGAGGAATATTCATATATTTTACCAGGAATTAAATTGCTATAAATTTTATAATTGGAAATAACAACCAATATTGAAACCTGTTGTTCATATTTTTTTAGCTCATTGTAAGGAATACGACCTTTAATCAATATATTTTCTTTACTTTCTAAATCTATGTTTGAATTTCCAATAATATAATTATCAAAATCAACTAAATCATTCATAGCTTCATATAGTGGTATTATATTTCTATTATATGTAAAATAACTTCCAAAGTATCCTACAGATTTTCTTTTAGATAAATCTGTTTTATATTCATTCTCATTAATATTAATTGGTAAGTCTAATAAATGAATTTTACTTGAAAATTGTTTGAATTCATTTATCTTTTTTTCATAAAAAAGAGGGTTCATATAAAAAATATGATCTGCCAATTCAAAAAACATATTTTCTTCTGATTTTATTTCATTAGACAAGTTATTTTTCACTTTTAAATTCCAAGGTTCAAACCATATTTGAAACCAATCTATATCATTATCATAATGATTGCATATATCATACGCTAATTTATGACTAACTGCAGGATAAGATAAGGATATTATTAAATCATAGTCATTTAAATTTATTAATTTGACTACTTTATGAATCCAATAAGTTAAAGACCCATATATTTTCTCGTTATCACTTTTGAAAAGATTATATATTTTCTTAAGAAAATTAAAAATATCAATCCCATTTTCTATTTTTTCTGCTTTATTATTTTTTAAAGATTCATCATTTTTATTTTGATTTACTTTTAATTTTTTTTTAATATAATTAATAAATTGATTTTTGGTATTTTTATAACCATATTCAATATATTTAATATTATTCTCTGTATATATAATATCTTCTTTATTATAATTATATGTTATAACCGTTAACTCATTTTCTTTAGAAAGTTCCTTGAATATTCTCTTTTTATAAAGGTTAGTAGAAGAATTATCATTAATTGGATTACCGGATATAATTAGAATCTTCATAAAAATACACTTCCCTATTAGAATTAATTATAATATTTCATCATAATCATCACTAATCAATTCCTTTATTATATTCAATAGATTATTTCTTTTAACTACTATTGTTAATAAAGTTATAAAAATAACAATATATCTTAAAACATTATGATCATATAAAATTATTACTGGCAGAGATACAAAAATCAATACTGCACTTATACCAAATAAAACTTTATCATCATAAATATTTTCGCCATCATGAATAAATTTTGATAAATAATAATTTAAAATCGACAAAATTATAAATGTAAAAAGAGTAGTATAAGCTGCAACTATATATCCAAATTTAGGTATAAATATAAAATTTAATATCACATTAATTAAAGCAGCACTTATCGATGTAAACATAATTATTTTAGTTTTTTTATAAAATAATAATATATTAGCATATACATTATATAAAGCTGTAAAAAATATTCCTGTCGCTATTGGTGGAACCAGATAAATAGCATCAAGATAAACATCTGTTGCTAAAATACTAATAAGTTCTGGGGCGAATAAAACTAATAAAAAACATATCACAGCATAAAATGAAATTAAAGTGTTAATAATTTTTTTTAAATTATTTTTTTTGTTTTTTTCTGATAAAACATCAAACAAATAGGGAATAATTGATCTATTAATTGCAGACCAAACCAAAAGAGAAACAGAACTTAATGTATAAATTATGCTATATATACCAACTTTGTCCAAACCATCAAAATGCTGTATCATAATACGATCTGACACATCTAATATCTGTTTTGCTATAGAGTGAAATATCAACGGAACACTTAATTTTAAAGCAAATTTCCAATATTTAAAATTGATAATTTTTTTTCCACGAATAATTAAAGTTATGAATAAATAAATTGAAATAATTAATGGTATTAAATTCATTGCAAAAACTCTAACATTTGCCAATGAAAAATTAGTGTTTTTAGATGCATAAATTACACAAAAAACACCAAGACCAACACTCAACAAAGAAGAAATTATAGTTAAGATTGACATTTTTTTATATTTATATTCATATCTTTGTCGCATCATCCAAAAATTCATAGAAGGTTTTAATATAACATTTAATAAAATAATATAAACTAAAAAATTTGAAATATCTATAAAATTAAGAAATGTATCTTCAAACAAAAAATAAATTATAATGAACAATATAGCAGAAATTGAAGATAAACCTAAAATTGATGAAATATATCCATCTCTATCATCAAATTCTTTCATCGCTATATTAAACGATCCTGAACTTAAAGACAAACCAACTATTAAATAAATGATATTATTCCAAGAATGAAAAATATTAACTTCTCCTATTTCAGAAGTACTCATTATTCTTGTAAAAATTGGTGTTGATATTATACTTAATCCTCTTGTTATTAAAGAAGCCAATATAAAAATAATTGTTGCTTTTGCTTGTCTCGGTATATTTATTATTTTGTTTCTTAAAGTCTTGATTTGATTTAACAAATATTTACTCCTTAATATAATCGATTAATAATTATTATTGATTTTTCCTCCAAACAACATCATCAATAATTTTAGCATAACTCTGAATTAGTTTAACTACCTTAACTGATACATTATCATCTTGATAATCATCAGCTAAATAAGTTTTTTCATTATTCTTTTTCATGTTCCTGCTTAAATCAACAGCCTGAACTATATCTTTTTCAGTTATACCACCGATTACAACTGTACCTTTATCTAAAACTTCCGGTCTTTCTGTAGAAGTCCTAATTAAAACTCCTGGAAAACCTAAAATAGCTGATTCTTCAGAAAGAGTTCCACTGTCAGATAATGTACAGAAAGAATTTAGCTGCAGCTTATTATAATCAAAGAAACCAAAAGGTTTAAGCTGTTTGACTAAAGGATGAAATTTAAATCCTCTTTCTTCAATTTTTTTCTTACTTCTGGGATGAGTAGAATAAACAATCGGCATCTGATATTTTTCTGCAATGTCATTTAAAGCATTCATCAAAGATAAAAAGTTCTCTTCATTATCTACATTTTCTTCCCTATGAGCAGAAACAAGAAAATAGTTATCCTTTTCAAGATCTAATTCTTCTAAAACATTACTATTTTCTATTTTTTCTTTATGTTTTTTTATTACTTCTGTCATTGGTGAACCGGTTACAAAAATATGTTCTTTTCTGATACCTTCTGATAAAAGATACCTGCGGCTGTGCTCTGTATATGGTAGATTAATGTCTGAAATATGATCAACAATCTTTCTATTTATTTCTTCCGGTACATTCTGGTCAAAACATCTATTACCAGCTTCCATATGAAAAATAGGAATTTTTAATCTTTTAGCTGCTATAGAACAGAGAGCTGAGTTTGTATCACCCAAGATTAAAAGAGCATCTGGCATTTCTTGAGCTAAGAGCTCATATGATTTTGAGATTATATTACCTATAGTATCTCCTAAATGATCTCCTACAGCTTCTAAAAAATGATCCGGTTCTCTTATGCCGAGTTCCTCAAAAAAGACCTCATTTAGCTCATAATCATAATTCTGACCTGTATGTACTAAGTGATGATTAAAATATCTATCACAGGCCTTTATAACCTCAGATAAACGTATTATCTCAGGCCTGGTACCTATAATAGTCATTACTTTTAACTTATCCATTTAATTAAACCTCCAAAAAGTATGTATCAGGATTATCTGGATCATAACATTCATTTGCCCACATGACTGTTACCATTTTTGTATCACCAGTGTTTTCTATATTGTGGGTGTATCCTGTTGGTATATCTACTACTTCTAATTTATCTCCACTTACCTCATATTCTATTACTTCCTCAGAATAAATATCTCTGAATCTAATTATTCCCTGGCCGCTGACTACTAAAAACTTCTCATTTTTGGTATGATGCCAGTGGTTACCTTTAGTTATACCTGGTTTAGATACATTAATTGAAACCTGACCACTATCTTCAGTTCTCAGCATCTCTGTAAAGGAACCTCTTTCATCCTGATGCATTGTTAAATCATAAGAAAAGTTATCTTCTGGTAGATAACTTAAATACATACTGTATAATTTTTTAGTAAATTCATCTCCCATATAAGGTAGATAAAGATTTTCTCTGCTTTCTTTAAAACTTTTTATTAGTTCTGCTAATTTACCAAGTTTAACTTCATGAGTTACTGGCACTTTACAGTATTTATCTTCTTTAACTACTTGATCATCTAAAGCACTAATAAACTGCTCTACTACATCATCAATATAGGCTAAAGTTAGGTCAACTTCGGGATCATGGACTTCAATTTCTAAGTCATTAGCTATATTATGACAAAAAGTAGCTACAACTGAATTATAGTTTGGTCTTGACCATTTACCAAAAAGATTTGGCAGCCGATATACATAAACATCTGCGCCTGTTTCTCTGCCGTATTCAAAGATAACTTGTTCTCCTGCTTTTTTACTTCTACCATAGGGATTATCTAATTCTGCCTGGATTGAAGAAGTAATTAAAACTGAAGCCTGATTATTATGTTTTTTTAATAGATTTAAAACTTTAGAAGTAAAGCCATAATTACCTTTCATAAATTCTTCATCATTTTCTGGACGATTAACACCAGCCAGATGATAAACAAAATCACATTCTTTAGTATATTTATCTAATAGTTTTTCGTCTGTTTCTCTATCATAACAGAATATATCTTCATAACCTCTATTTTTTAACTCAGCTCTTAAGTTTTTACCTGCAAATCCTTCTGAACCTGTTATTAATATTTTCATTAAAGATCAACCTTCCTTTATTCAGGCCAATTATTTAATTCATTCTGTACATAATCAATTTCTAATAGTTTCTCTTTTACTTCTTCTACAGTTAATCTTTTTGTATTGTGAGAATTATATTCTCGATTACCTGATAGTTCTTCTTCACCTTCTACAAAATACTTATCATAGTTTAAGTCTCTGGTATCAGCAGGTACTCTAAAGAAACCTCCCAGATCTTCAGCTACTAGATATTCCTCTTTAGTAAGTAAGGTTTCAAATAGTTTTTCTCCATGTCTGGTACCAATAATTTTAATTTCATTATCAGCATTAAATAGTTCTTTAATTGCCTGAGCTAAATCTCCAATTGTACAGGCTGGAGCTTTTTGCACCATTATATCTCCTGCTTCAGCATTCTCATAGGCAAAAAGTACCAATTCAACCGCTTCTTCTAATTTCATTAAAAACCTTGTCATATCTGGATTAGTTACAGTAATTGGATCACCATTTTTTATCTGTTTAATAAATAAAGGAATTACTGAACCACGAGAAGCCATTACATTCCCATATCTAGTACCACAAATAACTGTTTCTTCTGTGGATAATTTCTGTGATTTAGCCACAAATACTTTTTCCATCATTGCTTTAGAAATTCCCATAGCATTGATTGGATAAGCTGCTTTATCAGTTGATAAACAGATAACTTTTTCTACCCCACTGGCTACAGCAGCATTAAGAACATTATTGGTACCTAATATATTTGTTTTAACAGCTTCCACTGGAAAAAACTCACAGGAAGGAACCTGCTTTAAAGCTGCAGCATGAAAAATGTAGTCTACTCCATGCATGGCATCTCTTAAGCTGTTTTCATCTCTTACATTACCAATAAAGAACTTTATTTTATCGTTTTTATATTTTTTGCGCATATCATTCTGCTTTTTTTCATCACGAGAAAAGATTCTTATTTCTTTAATTTCTGTATCTAAAAATCTTTTTAAGACCGCATTACCGAATGACCCTGTACCACCTGTTATTAATAGTGTTTTGTTTTTGAACACATTTCCCACTCCTTACTGACATTCAATTATAATTATTTATTATTTTGCACAAGGTAATTTGCTAATATAAATAGTTAATAATCAAAGAAAAAATCAATCACTATATATAATATTCTTTACACATAAAAAAATAGTTTTTTACATCAAAACCTCTCTCGAGATTCAAATATAAAAAACTAATTTAATATATATTATTTATATTCACTCTAAACCTCTACTTCACCTCAACACTATGTCCACTTTGTTGAGATCAAAGTGTATTGCTAAAAAAATAACCTAATCCTTGAACTTATATCATAGTTTTTTAAACCTCTAACTCAGTTCATCTTAACCATATGAAAACCCCGGTTCCAAAGATTT
>Ga0182234_10091_pt1 | contig 42075 bp, 40 predicted proteins | sample hydfratesGB_TM_A_FD_145595 | JGI IMG/M metagenome (GOLD analysis project Ga0182234, IMG submission 145595) | Subsurface microbial communities from deep shales in Ohio, USA - hydraulic fracturing test GB_TM_A | ecosystem: Environmental > Aquatic > Deep subsurface > Shale gas/oil reservoir >...
AATTTGGAAGTCAATATACCCACCCCTTTGTTTTATATTATTACATTATCATTTTATTATAGTTTAATTGTAGCATTATAGTTACAAAATTACAACATTTTTTTATAATATTTTGTAGAATATTTATATAAAATTATTTGTTTAATACTAAAATTCCCTATTATTGCAGTACAAGATTTAAAATCTTAATGAGCGGAAAGTGTAAAATATTATTTGACATTCACAAGCTTTATAAGTTCCTCGATTTTTAGCCGTTTCAGTTAAAGCAGCTGCTAACAATTCTATATTTATCTTTTCTTTAGGTTCTAAAGTTAAAATATATACATCGTAAAAATCACGCATTCTAGTATTTGTTTTTGACCTGCTAACTATAGTTTCCAATTTTTCTGCCAGTAAAGTCTCTAAATTATAGGATAAAATTTCAATTTTTTCATCTTCAAATAGCAGCCGATATCTGTAATTGATTTCAGATGGAGTGAGTTTATCTCATTAGGTTTTTCATACAAACATCTCCAAATATTTTCTTAAGACACTACTGATTTTTAATTTATCTCCATAATCTAAGATTAAATGTAATTCTTTATCTTTCCCTGTTAAATATTTTCTAATAGCTTCATTTACCGTTGAAATATCCATGTTATTACGATCTTTTAAAATATCACAGATTGTTCTTTCTTTATTATATACTTTAATTTTCCTGCCGAAGATAGTTTCTTTTTCCATAACTCCTAGTAAATGAAACTCTTTTTTAACTGTATGAATTTTGATATTTTCATCTTTTAAATAAGTATTATGATAACCATAAGGAACAGTTACTGTATATTCTAAGGGATCTCTATCACTTAGATCATGTAGATAAAGTGCTGTTTCATGAGAATAAATTAACCTGGAGTTTTTTTGCTGGATGACATACATTTCATCATTAAAAGTAGCAGGAGTTGTATAAACCCCTCTTTTAATTCTTTCAAGTTTATCTTCTTCTAAAAAAATAGATAAATATTCTCGCGGAATATTTTCTGCTTTCAGTTCTTTAGTTAAAACAAGGCCGTCATTCTTTTTTATTAAATCATTTAATTTCTGACGATAATTCATCAAACCACCTCTTTTACTTTTATACTAATATTATATCTTATTTTAGTTTAAAAGTAAAAAATATTCTTTATTTATTGTATAGTAAAATTCCCTGTTATTGTAGAATAAAAACTAGAGCTGCAACTAAGTGAGTACTTTTGTGAATGTCAAATAATATTTTACACTTTTCGCTCATTAAGATTTTACACCTAAGATTTTCCAAAAATAGTTTCTCGGTGAGTCAATCCTTAACTATCTTCACCTAAATTGATAATTTCGGGCTTGTGAACTATACAGCATTAAATTAAAACTTTAAAAAAAGAAAAAATACCACCTATTATAGTGATATTAGAAATTAAACTAAATCTATCTTTACTCTCCTATTCAATGCTTTTGCAATTTTATTAACTGTTTCAATTTTTGGTTCGCTTTCACCATTTTCTATTCTAGATATTACCGACTGCCTCATACCCGCTCTAGCAGCCAATTCCTCCTGTGATAAACCTTCATCTGATCTTAATAAAAATATCTTTTTCCTTAATTCATAAACAGGGTCAAATCCCTCAACTGTATCTTTTAAATCATTTCTATCTTTAATTAATTCTTTAAAAGAATCATCCTTATTTCTAATTCCATATTTATTTCCCATTGTATTTTAAGACTCCCTTATAACTAATATTATAGAGTACATATCAGAAATATTTATCCTTCCAACTCAGCTATAATTCTTTTCTTTCTTCTATCTGCTAAGCTAATTGCATCTGGAGGAGTTCTATTTGTTTTTTTAACTATTCCATGAACTAATATATAAACTTCAGGATCATCAATAAAATAGTTTAAGAAAATTATTCTGTATAAATCAGATGCATATGCTAAACTAAAAAGCCTCCAATAAGAATCTAAACATTAATTAGTCTATATAGCTACAAAGGCGTGGCCTAATATTCTAATTAAATTTATTATTATTCGAAATAGTATTATCTTTTAACCAATCTGAAATGTCATTTATTTTAATTTTTCCTTGAGCAACTTTTTTGACCATCGAAATTGAATCTTTACTATCAGCAATTATTTTATAGTCATGATATCTTAGAAAATAAGCCATCACAAAAAAGGCTATCCTCTTATTCCCATCAATAAAAGCATGATTTTTACATAAATAGAAACAATAAGCTGCAGCCAAATCATAAATGGATGAATTATCATTATAAATTTGATAATTTTTAACTCCATAAATAGCTGATTCTAACAGCTTAATATCTCTTATTTCAGCATTATTATTATATTTTTCCATAAGTTCACGATGGATCTTTAAAACTAAATCAGTATCCAATAAATAAAATTTATCCATTTAATTCAGCTCCAGAAAATAATTATTTAGCTAAAGCATCTAATACCTCTTTATGATTCTCATAAATCTCATTAAAGATTTCTTCGTGACTGTTCTGCTTATTATATTCTTTAATAAACCTTCTTATTTCTACACTTGCATTACTACCAGAATCATGTGTGATTTTTTTAAATTTTTCCCATTCTTCCTCATCAATACGGAATTGTTTTGTTTTCATTTTTTATCCTCCTTTGCGCACTGATAATGTCCCTACAATGTAATTATATAATTAATTTGCTTTTTGGTCAAGAAAATTATTTGAAACAATTTTGATTTGTTATTTTTTGTATACTAAAATCCCCGGGAATTGCAAAGTAGTATTCCCGAAAGTTGCAAACTAAAATTCCCTATTTTTACTCAAAATCTCACTGCAACACAGGGAGCATTAAGTTGCAATAAAAAAACTCCCACCAGAAACTTTAAGTTCTAATGAGAGTTCAATTTAAAATATCAGATATCTCAAATTCATCTTGAGAGTCATTATAACTGAAATAAGATATTATATTAACTAGATAATCACTTACTGCCCGCTCAGCATCTGAATTATCAAAATAATTATAAGCTGCAATTGCTCCATTGTTCATTAAATACCGGGCCTGCATTGACATGGTATATAATTGTTTATAACTATGAGCAGTGCTTCTATCTGTATTCTTTTTTACTAAATCAGATCTAATCTTATGAATGGATTTTTTGACATTATTGCTATTTTTATAATTAACAGCACTTACCATTTCAGTAGTTGATAACCACGCCTCAACAAAATGCAGTGCAGCATAAAAACTTACCGTGATTACCCAATCACGATAGTGAATCTGCTTTTGATCAGATAATTCTTTACTTAAAATTGTATTATGCCAGGCCTGTTTAAGATGTTCCTTTTCAGCTGCCATCCAATCACCCTTTAAAAATTATATAATATTTTTCAGATAAAACGTCTTTGGGGCTAAGATATTTAGCAGGTAAATATTCAAAGCTAAAATTTTCAGTTCCCATTACTTCAAAAATGGTATCTTCAATGTTAAATAAGCGTTCCATAAGTTCAGCATCATATTTATCATTCGTAGTAAATATTTTAATATCATAATAGCCATTATCATATTTAGCATAAATAGACTCTACTCCATCTATTTTTGAAAACAAACTAACTACAATGCTTATTTCTTTCTCTTCTTTAGCTACGGTAGTCTGCACCTTATAAATATTAGATAAATTTTTTAGTAAATTTGAAGTAGAAAAATTAAATTGGTCAGTAATTTTTAAGCCTTCTGTAATACGCGGAAAAGAATTTATATTATCTCTTATCTGAGCAGTTAAATTGCTATAATCAAAGAACTCACTTACATAAGAAATACTATTATTAATTGAATAATTTTCAGGCAATTTTGAAGTTGTTCTTTCCATTATATTCTACCTCCTTACTGATCCGGTAAATTACTAATTATTTCTTTAATTTTTTCACTGGAGATTTCTAAGTATTGAAAGATATCACTTTTACTTAAATCCCTATCATCATCTGGAACTAGATTTCTATCTACAACAATATTCAAATAATTAGCATCAGCTTTTAAACGCAGCCACTGATTAACTTTTTCATCTTCCCAGACATCTTCAATCAATGAATGAATTTCTTTCTGTTTTTCCTGGCTCTGTAAATTATTGCTGAAGTAATGCTTATCTAAAAATTTTAAAGCATTATTATTAAATTCTTTTTTAGCATTAATTACTAACCCAATTCTATTAATCGACCAGTTATAATCGTTAAGCGAAACTGCTGCAATTTTTTTAGCAAAATCAACTGCTTTATTAATTTTAGAAGAAACTTCACCCTGGATAATAAAGTTAGCACGAAGCAAACTCAGCTGAAACTGATATTCTCCATCCTGTGAAGACATAATAATTCGAGGTACTTCAGGAGGGGTCTGATCATTTACTGGCAGAACTGATTTTTGCCCGCCATCAAATATATTAGCAAAACTTTTATCAAAAGAATCAGCTATTTTAAAAAGATTAGATGACTTCCAAAAATTATAAAATAATACCACCTGTACCTGCTGGATATTAGCATCCATAGCTTTTCCCCCTAAGTTTAAACTAGCATTATAAAAGCTTAGTAAATAATGCAGTCTGTAAAATTATATCGATAAATTACAATTACAACCTTTATTAAATTATACCTCAAATAAAGACTGCAATCAATATCTATTTCAAAAAATTTCCATTATTTAATTAGCGGCTGATATATTATTCAGTTCTACTGTCCTGCCGAGCAAAAAACTCTGACTAAATTAGAGCTGAAACACAGTTTAATAATGATTTTTTAAATATCCATAGCTCTTATTCGCCCAGGACAAATCTGAGATAACTTATCCAGATAATCTCTCATTTTTGAAGATTTCTTATAATCAACATCACCATTCTCAATAAGCTCCACTAAATCTGAACAATATAAAACTGAAGGTTTATCGTATTCAAATAAACATATTAACAAATCTACAGACAACTCTGGCATATTATTAAACATTTTATTTTCAGTAAATTCTCTATAAAAAGAATTAAGACTAATATCAAATTCTTCATCTAAATTCTTAATTCTATTTATGATTTCTGAAATATACTCTTCTTTTTCTGTTAAAAATAAAAGACGAATAAGCTGTTCAAATTCTTTAGATTTCATATTTGAATACGAACTGATCCTTTCCAAACTATAATCTTTAAGCCAATTCTCCCAAATTGTTTCTCTAAACTTGTAAGTACCATTATCCAATTTAACTGAAATATGCTGCAAAAAATATTTCTTTAATTCATCATCTGCTTTATTGATGAATTTCTTCATCCAATCATTTTCCATAGGGTTACTAATGAAAAAAGAAATTATTTCTGCAAAACGATAAGCAAAAAATCTTTTAGGATCTTCTGACTCTAAATTAAATTTCTTGAAACAGCCTTTTATATAAAACAATAGTTTTTGGGTTAATTTTTCTGATCCGATATTACCTAGAATATAACTTTTCCAACATATACGTGCTGTTTCAACATCGTTCTTCCAGCTAAATAATATCAATAAGTTCTCTTTAACCCAGGAAGAATCAATCTCAAATAAAAAACTAATATTTTTAGAAAGAGTTATCTTTGCTAATTGATTTTTAGAATCTTCTCCAGAAATTATTTTAGTCAAAATTTCCTCATAACCCATAAAACTTTTTTTACTGTATGGTTTATCCTCATTTTTTATTTTTATTATTTCCAGATAAAGATTAATTATTCTACTAATTAGAGTATCTGAATAACTTAAAGTATCATCAGCAATTTCTTCTTTAGTAATGGTAATTTCAAAATCAGTCCAAATCCTATCAATCAGTTGGTCTAGATCATCACTTAATTCATTAATCAGGTTACTTTTATAATTATTTAATAAATATTTAAGCAGTAATAGTAATCTCTTATTAATTTGTCCAGATTGAATTTCAATCTTTAATAGTTTACTAATTATATTTTTTAAATCTTGATCACTATAATTTTCTTTTTTTAAAGCTTCAAAAAGATAAATTATAAAATTATCATCCTTTAGATCTTCCAAATTAGAATTATAATAATCCAGTAAATTTACAGCAAATTCTTTGTTTTCATTGGCTGCTTTTTCTGCTTCTAAATAAAAACTATGTTTACTCTCGAAATAATCTCTATCGAAGTCATAGTTTATAATAATATCAAATACTTCTTCAGCCGCCATATTGCTAATTTCTTCTTCAGTAAAAGGGCTCTTAAAATGCTTAGTCACTTTATTTATTTCCATATGTTTAGAACTGTGGCTCCTTTTACCTTCGAATTCTGGATAATTTAATATAATTTTGCTGATTTCATTTTCAATTAACTGATATTCTTGATCTTCTTCTGCTATATAAGTTAGCAGGTCAAATTTTGCAAATTCAGCAGTTTCTTTATCTTTAAAATCTGAAAGTTTATCATTACTGATAACATTTTCTAATAATTTTTTTCTACTTTCATTATCACTATTTTTATAACACTTTTTTATTAAATCATAAAGTTCAGCATTTAACATTGGGGAATATAAAAGAAAATTATTAAGTATCCAGTTAATTTTCTTATCAAAAGAATAATCATCAACTCTATTCATCATATAAATAGATAATCTCTGAATTAAGTGAGAATTACTTTTAATCCAGTCATTTAAGACAGTAATAACGTGTTTAGAATCTTCATTTCTGATATATTCTAAAATATCTCTACCTAACAGAATAAAAAGATTTATATTATTATATTTAATATCCTCTTTTGAGGTTTCTTTTATATCATCAATCATAAAAGATAATGCAGAAGATTTATTATCAGCTGCTCCACAAGCTGATAGCAGAGTAAAAGATTTTTCTAATTTCTTTTTTATAATATTTTTTAAAGCTAAAATTAAATTATAGTTATTATTAGAGATTATTTTCCCCATTAATTCTAGTAAAAGTTTGCAATTATACTCATCTAACTCTAATATTATCTTAGACTGTAATTCCCAATTCATTTCATCATGCTCATCAAAGGTAAAGGCAGGCATATTTTGAGTTACTAATCTTATCTCTAAAACATAATCAATGATATTTATAATTATCTGATCATAATCCCCTTCAGAATTATGCTCAATAACACCTGACAAAATATCAATAAAACTATTTCTAACTAAATTGTTAGATTTCAAATTTTTTTCAAGAATGATTATTAGATAGCCTAAATCATTTTTAGAAAACATGTCACTATTTTTTGATAGTTTAAACAATAATTTTTGAGCAAAATCTGGATTAAGTTCTTCCTTTTCTTTATTTAATATTTCTAAAACCTGATTTGTATTTTTAACTAAAAAATTATTACTGATCCAATTAGCAAACAATAATTTATCATCCGTTAATCTCTCTTTACTATTAAATAAATCATCCAGGTAATTATTATTATAAAACCAATTAAGCCAGCAATTAGATTCAATTTCATCAAGAAAAATTTTCAGGTTATTATCTAACTTAACTGCTGTTTCTAAATAGTTAAATTCTTCTTTTCCTACTTGATCAAATTCTTTATCTGCTATATCAAATAGTCTTTTGCGATGATCGAAAAAATCCATTTTTTTAAATTCAACTAATTTATCAAGAAGTAGATACAGGTCTTTGTGAGTTGGAGTATTAGGATATAAAATAGGGGTAATACCAAGTTCCTCAATTTCTTTCCCGCTTCCGTCTTCAATAAGAGCAAAATGAGCTTTTTTATTAGGCATTCCTCTTGTTAAATACCTCATAACAACATCATTCAAACTATAACCGATAAATAGTACATTATAAGTTTCAAATAATTTTATTGCAAATTCTCTTGCAAAACCCTGGGTAAAATATGCCTGTCCAAAATCTTCATCAGTTAAAATTAAATTAGTTCTCGAATTATCTACTTCAACTGCTCCATGTAAATATACTAGCCCAGTAAAATCTTCTCCTCTTGGAAGTGCAGGAGCATAATATGGTTGAATCTCTTCTCCATAAATATCTTTAAATGCTGTTGTGAAATGAGGATCAAAATTAGTAGTTACTAACTTTATAGAATTTTCTTTTTCAAATAATTTAATAATATTTCTGTGCAATTTATTAGGTTTAGATGAAGAATCACTGAAAATATCTCTAGCAATTTCATGAACTGCTATATCTTGATATTTAAGTCTTCCCAAATATGAATCAGGAGACTCATTTTCTTTTCTTTTGAGTTCAGAATCACTTTTAGATTTTATGCTATCTACCAATCCCTCAAATAAAGGGAAATTTGATGGTGGCCCTTTAGAAACACCACTACCAGCAAAAATAACAAGTTGATTATTTTCTAAACTATTCAATAATTTTTCAGGTAATTCAATATCATTAATAATCATAGAATCTTCCTTTTAATAAATTTTTAAAGTTAAAGATTACTCTATCTATTCTTTTTTACTTTACAACCGAATTTTTTTGAATAAAATCATCATCCACATACTTAAAAGATTGTGGTGCAGTGAAATTACTTAAACTATCTCTAGAAACAGCTTTCTCGTAAAGGTTTAATTTATCAATTTTCATCGCATAACCCTGATCTTTATCTTTAAAATAATCACTAAAATAATCAAACCCAATACCAGATTCATTCTTTGTCTCCGACCAGATATTTAAAGGGGTATCATTAATTATCTTATCAATGGTAAATTCACCAATAATCTTACCTACCGGCATAGTACAATAAATGACAACTGACTCTATTTTCTGTTTGAAAATTCTTTTTCTATACTCATATTTCTTTTCTCCAGAAATAATTTTATCTACAAATTCTGGTTTAATCGATAATAAGGCTTTCATCGGCTTGACCTTCCTTTACTATATCTTTAAATTGTTGATCAGTTAATCTAACTACTCCCCAGTAGTTAGAAGTAATTCCAAGTTCTTCAATTAATTTTTTTCTTATTAATCTTTTCTCCAGAGCAATATTATAGGTCATTTTTATTACATATAGCGGATCAAAATCTCTATAATAACTTCTTAATTCACTTTCATTAAAAATGCTGTAATCACTGGTATAATTAAGATAATCATTTAAATCAATAAAGTCACTTCCAGTTTTCACTTCTTCAACTACCGCTATAGAAGTTACTACAGATCTGTATTTTGCCTGTCCAGGCCTGTCAGTTGTTCTATATATAACTATAATATCACCTGATCTTATATTTCTAACACCATTCATTTTGCAAATATAAATCTTATGAATGCTATTTGTATGGGTTTTATCTTCTAGCAAATCAAAGTTCTCATTATTTAAAAGTGAATCTGGAAACATCTTGCTATGAAATTCAGGACGAATTGATAATATAAATTTATTGTTATTCCTACTCTTGACAAGCGGATAATTTAATAAAATATCGCCCTGGTCTTCAAATTCTTTAGTTAATACTAATTCAGTCCCGTTAACTGACTCTTTTTGTCCATGTTCTTTAAATCCATATTTCAAAAACAAATTAACAAGTGCCCGATATTTTTCAAAAACTGTAACATATACAATCTCAGAATTGAGTTTCACTGCATGATCTAATGCTTTTTTAAATATAAAAGCCCTGAACTCCGTTATCTTCTAGAATATAAGCTTTTTTCTCTGCCTTTCTAGAAAACCAATCTTCAAAACCAGCATAATCAGATTTTAAAGAATCAAAAAAAGGATCATTAATGTCAATTTCACTAAACTTTTTCACCTTAAGATAGTTGCTCATTTTATACCTCCCAGAAATATTTTTATAATCTGTTAAATTATATTTCTAGATTAGTATAATTTTTCCTTCTTATTGTAATGAAAATTTCAATAATTCCAACAACATATCCAAATTAACCCCATAACATATTAATGAAATCGAAAAAATAATAGACAAGAAAATATTTATCCAAAAATAAGCATTAAACATCATATTCTTTTTATCCATTATACTCCTGTCATCATTATTTTCACCTGTAATTTTATTGATTTCATCTTCATCTAAAATTGACTTGCAATGATCTTTAAAATTTTCATAAGTATAAATAATATGTTTTCTATTTCCCCAAATATAAATTGAATGATATAAAGTATTAAAAACTATGAAAATTCCAGATCCAACCATTATTAATTTTATAAAGTTAACGGGTATATTCCTAGTCAGATATGATAATAATACAGTAATAATTGCACCAACTACTCCCAATATATTGCTAGTAAGCACTTTCATTAATTCCTTTATTTCACTATCCAAATCTTTAATCCTATCATAAATTTGCAATTCAATATTATTTCTTTCTTCAAAATAGACTCTCATTTTATCTTGAATATAAGTTTTAAAAATGCTCCTAGATGAGTTATAAATATTCTCAATATTATTTAAAAACTTTTCGAAAATATTCTCAGTTTTTGACAAGCTGGAGTTTCGAGTTATAACATTTCTTACAATTTCTATTCTATCGGGAATTTTAACATAATAGATCCAATTATATAAATCCATTGCTATTTTTATATCATCTGCAGCAATATCTAACTTATCAATTTTATCTATATTAATTTTGATTATTTTGTACCCTTCAATAACAATAAACTTTTTTCCTTCTCTTTCCTCCAGTCTATTTGCAATAAAAATAAATATTGTCTTTAAAACAATTTTATTAAAATAATTAATTAACCACTTTTCAAGATCATTAGTTAGACTTTTATCAAAAAAATAAAAAATATCTGGTGGTAAATTGGATAATGAACTATAGTAGCAATTTTCTTTTTGCTTTTCGATTTTATAACTTAAATTTTTTGTATCTCCATTAGATTTAATTTCTAACTGATCTAAATTATTTCCGCCTAAAATTTTAAAATAACTATTTGATAAATCAATTTCATTCTCCAATAGTAAAATCCAGTTGTCTTTAGAAAAGTATCTGCATAATTCACTGTAGCTAATGTCATTGAGCCAACTTTTTAGTTTATCTTCAAAGAAAAATAAATAACTTTTTCCATTAGAAATATTATGATTTCTTTTCTTTAAAAATTTATTTTTATCAATACTAATTTTAAACTCAAAATTAGTATCTGTATACCTTTCAAGTCGTTCGGTGTAAGTATCCAGTTTCTCTTTATTATAAGTAATGGTATTAAAGCTTTTATTTCTACCACTAATTTCGCTTGTATTTATATGGATAGTAACAGCTTTTTTTAATAGTGCAAAAAGTTCATCATAATTAATATTTAATATTTCATTAATTTCATTCCCGGTTAATTGACTTGTTATTTCTAAATATTCATCATCTTCATTATAGGCAGTATCAGGTAATTTATCTAAGATATCTTTTATAATTTTCATTAAATCTCTCATATAAACACCACCTATTTAATATTATAATCATAATTATCAGTTTTAATAGAAATCTCATAACCGCCATCTTCCAGAGATTTAACTTTGATATATCTTTCCTCATCATATAAAACTTTATCTAGTCTAATTTGAATATCTTCTCTGGTTTTTATTACTACTTTTTTATTATTAATAATTTCTTCATCAGGTTTAAATTCATAATCTCCTATATCCTCTGATATTAAAAATTCAACATATTCTTCTTGATTTTCCTCAGATATTACATCAGAAAACTCTCTAATATTTATTTGAGATTTTCTTTCCAGGGTATTATACATATAACTAATAATCTCTTCGCGCTCTTTACTGTCTTCATACTTTTCATTTACAAAATCAATTGTAGAATTTTTAAATACTCTGGTTTTATGTTTATCATCTTTTTCTAATTTTGCATTTAAAAAATTCCTTAGAAAAAACTGAGCAATATCTTTATCAGCAGACTTAGAATTGGTCTGTTTATCTAATATAACAATATCAAAATTATTATCATTATTTTCAGGTTGAATAAATGCTGATTTTTGTAATTTCTGATTTAAGTTGGGGAGACTACTTCTTTCATCAACAACTAATTTTGTTTTTGTTTTTCCATCTTCAGTTTCTTTAACATCATGTATATAAATTTCATTATAATCCATTTTTAATAATGCTAAATAATTATTATTATTAGATTCAAAGCTAACCACAATTAAATCAGCCGGAGATATTGTTTTATTTGACATAGATATAAATAACTGATTCGCGATTTCTTTACTACTTTTTACAAATGTATCTGGATTTTCAAAAATATTATTACAACTTATTTTAACGGAATTATTTTCTCCTTCAAATTTAGCTGCCCTAGTTTTGTCATCATTAACAGATTTTAAAATATGCTTTTTTATAAATTCTTTTATTTTATCATCTAGTTCCAGAGTGTAATCACTCATTTTCTTGAATTCTTCTCTATTATTTAAGATATGTAATATAGCATTTTTTATTACCGGCTCTTTAATATTTCTCATCGTTTTGTTTATGCCTCCCCTGTTGAATTCATTATAATACATTTGTTCGTTATTATCAATTTTTCTTTTGCTTTTTTTAGTATCCAATGATCAATATAATGTCCATATGTACCTTTTTATAATAATCTTTACATTTAAGCTAATTTTAAGCTATTACTATATTTCTCTATATTTATAAGTTTTCCTGCCATTATTTAATATTCATAGCAAAATAGCAACCTTATAAAATTGCAAATTAAGCTTCCCTGCAGCCTTAAGCGCTAAAATTTATGAAAGTACTCGGCTTCACCAAAATAAAAAAACTCTCACCAGATTTTATGCCTCCAGTGAGAGTAGTTGCTTTTGTCAAGCAAAAGTGTAAAATATTATTTGACATTCACATCCCCAGCTAAATTTAATTTCAGATTAGTGAGTTTTCTGTTTCGTTATCATATTGTTCTAATTCCTCAGCTGCAGATTTAGCATCCTCTAAACTAACATGTGGTTTTAATTCAACAATTTTTTTTGCAATCTTAAAATTATCAGTAATACCTTCAGTATTTCTAACATATAAAGCAGTTGCTACCTTTTCAAGTTCTTTAACAGATTTATTAGCTAATTTGTCAACTACAAAATTAAGTTCTCCATTATATTCTCTGATTAAATCATTATATTTGTTCTCCAATAAATCTGCTCTTTTGCTCGGCTTAAATGAAGCACCAAAAGGTCTGCGTGGTTCCATCACTATAAAATCATCTGCCCTTAAAGCACCAAGTTCATCCCTTAAATCAAAAGAAAATGGACCATGTTTATATAAAATGAAATCGTAGTTTAAATCTATATTAAAAAATTCTTCTAAAAAATAGGTTAATTTTTGTATATGAGTTTCGCCAGTCCAGCTGCCCGCATCCTGCATTTTGCGAATTAAAGCAACAGTTAAAGCCTTCTTTTCCTGGATATTTAACATTTTAAATATCATCCTCCTTTAAAATTGCCTCTTTATTAGCTTCTAGCCATTTATCTGCATCTTTTTTAAAATCTGAGTTTATAAAAACAAAATCCACTTTCACAACTGGAATATTATTTAAAGCATCAGATATGTTAACAGAAGATTCAACTTCTCCGTTATTTAATAAAACAGGAAAATCATATGTACCCCCGGTAGGATGATAACTATCATATCTTACATTCTCTTTCCCAAATTCTTCTTTGGCAGCTTCATAAATAGCTGTATTTGGATCAATATTAATCTCCATATCTCCCGGATTAGGAGAATATAATACTTTAAAGTGATTTCTTTCTAAAATTCTTTTTGCATCCTTATGACCTGGTTTATCCTCATTGTTTAATGCTTCCCGCATAACAACTAAGATTTTATTATCAGTTAAATTTAAATGAAAATCCAGATCGTCAGTAATTTTATCTTTCCCTAACCAGGATTTCATAAAATCTTTTAAATGTATATCATAAATTCTTCTAACCCGATGCATATAAACCTGAGTAAACATATAATATCTGGCCAGTAATAAAGATTCGGCTGTATGAATACCTCCAATTTCAATACCCAGTGCTGGTTCTTCAGTATCTGCATATTCTTTAGGTAAAATTCTTAAAGTATCAATTAAACGAAAATGATCAAAATTTCCATAAGCAACTCCAGCATGATAAGAATCTCTTAAAAGATAATCAATTCTATCTACACCAAAAGAATCACCTGTTATTATTTCTGTTAAGATGCTTTCCCAGTCTGAAAAAGTAAGGTCCGGTAGTTCTTTAGGCCCGACTGCTAATTTTTTGATATCATCTGTTCTCAAAGGTGGTGTCATTTCCTGCCAGATTTCTTCAAGTTCATCTATAATATTTGCAGTAAAAGTTTCATGACTGCAACCTTCTTCCATAAGTTCTTTTTCTGCTGCATGTGAAAAAGGAATATGACCAAGATCATGACATAAAGCAGCCATTCTAATAACTTCTTTCCAATAATTCCTTTTGACTGAATCATTTACTTCCGGAAATTTATCTTTTATTTCATTATGAATATTTTCAGGATCAGTGACAACATCATAAACTCTACTTGCCAGTTCCATGACACCTAATGAATGTTCAAAGCGATTATGAGTTGCTCCTGGATAAACTAGATATGTTAATGCTAATTGGTGAATATAGCGCAAACGCTGAAATTGTGAAGAATCTAAGACTTTTCTTTCCTCCGAAGAAAGTTTAATAAAAGTATGTATAGGGTCTCTAATCTCATGAGTTAGCTTCATATAATTTCCCCTTTCACATTAACTAATTTATAAACAAATTATAAAACAAATGTTCACAAAAAGCAAGTTTATTTTTAATTTTCTGAAAATGATTTTTCGGATTAACTATCCTTATTAAATAGTCTAATAGAAGATAGTCTGCTGCATAAACAAGTGCCTGTACACTAATTATTATGATTGGAGTTATTATAATACAGTAAGGTTTGCCCCCAAAAAGACTAAATAAATATCCTTAAATAAAAATAATTAAGGTTGTAAGCAGTATATTTATCATTTTTCAGTAAAAATAAAATTATATAGTGTGAAAAAGATCTACTGGGACTATGAGGTGGCCAGTTCTAAGCCTTTCAGCAGCTTTTTGAAGTTTGCTGCTGCAACTTTGAAGCCAAACCATATTTTTTGACATACTTCGCCCCTGACAGGCATATCATCGACATCATATTTGCGTCTGAATACAGAAGGTATTCCTTCTACTCCAGCTCTCTGGTTGCATTCTTTGATGTATTCTTTTTCACCCATTGTTTCTCTCAGTTTTCCTGTTTCATATCGTTGTTCAGTAAAACTGACTGAATTATGCTTTTTATTGCTTTTGATTCTGCACTCTGATTTTAGTTTGCAGGCAGCACACTTTTCTTTATCAAAGATGGCATAGAATGAATTCTTATCAGGATTTTTCTCCTGATAATCAGGTTCCACATCATTGGCACAACTTAAAACATTTTCATAGTCAGAATCAAGATTAAAGTTTTGATAATAGGTCATTTTGTCAGCAGCAGGTTTTTTACCTGTTAGTTCATCTGGCATAAACTGAATACCTAAAGTTAAAGCTTTTTTAGCAAGTTCATATGTATAATAGGCTCCATCCATAAAGATTTTAAGCTGGTTATCAATACCGGTGTTTAAGGCAGGATCATTATTCAGTTTTTCTAAAATATCAGCACTGAATTTCTGATCGGAATATATATTGGGTTTTAAATCATAGTCTGTTATCACAGAATTATCATCGTCAAAAACCTCCAGCACATTTGCTGTATAACCGATGTTACCTTCATATTTTTGCCTGAAAGTTGCCTCGGGATCACTGGGATTCTGCAGAATATCGGATTCCAGTTCTGTACCGTCTTTAGCTTCAATATTATCAGGATCAAGATCATCAAAATCATCGTCATCATAATCTGTTTGTTCACCAAGCATTCTTTTTAGAAGTTCAAATTCTTCAGTCTCAGTAATACTGCCGCCGGCAGTAACAGCTGCATCATAAAGAGTTTTAGCATCTTCTAAAAGCTTTTTTAGTTTGCTTTTGCATTCATCATTTTTGGTGCGATAGATAACCTCATTTCTGTGGGACTCTTTTAAATATACTTCCAGTCCTTCAGGAATTAGATCCTCAAAAGATTTAGAGAGCATTTTGATGAAGTTAGCATTAACAGTGTAAACAAGCTCTATTCTGGATAATTCTCTGGCAGAAGAAGAAACCATAAAAGAATCAATTCTTGCTCTGTCACCTTCGATTTCAAGATTATCTCTAATTAATTCGGCCAGGGATTCAACTTCCTGCTGAATTAGATCAATACCTGTTTCTTTGTAGTAATTTGTGACCCGTTCTCTAAAATTACTGAATGTATTTTTAGAGACAGGTGGTCTTTTATCACTGGTTAATCTAAGAGCATACTGATATTCCATACTTAGATGGATATTGGCAACTAATCTTTCGTCAGTGAGATCAAAAAGTTCTTTAATTACGAGAGCACTGATAATTATATTAACAGGAGTATTGGGTCTTGAACCTTTATCACTGTAGAGTACGGCAAAGCGTTCTTCATCAATTGCAGGAAAGATAATTTCCTGAAAAGTATCTGCCCAGGAATTTAAAAGATATTCCTGTAGATATTTGGGTAAATCCTTAAAAGAATCGTAAAGACTTAACTGCTGGTGACTGTTGGGAACAAACATTCTATCATCCTTTCTTTGATTTCTTAAGTTAATTATATCAAAGAAAGCCCGTCATCTAAAGGATTATAGCGGATTAATCTAATTAGTTTGAAGATGATAAAAGAAAAACTTATTGTTATTATTTGGTTATTAATGAAATTTATTTAATCTTTTTGGGGGCAAACCACAGTAAAATAATTAAATCAACTATTAGAAAATTATCAATTTTTTATAAACAATCCTCAAGACCCTCTGCTTCCAGAATATTTCTAATCTCTTTAACTTCCTGAGCTCGCTTTTTATCACAGATTAAAATAGCATCTTCTGTATCAACTATCACTACATCATCAAGGCCAATTGTGGTTACCACCTTATTAGGACTATGAATAATAGAATTAGTAGTATCTATTCCATAATGCTTACCGATTACTACATTACCATCAGCATCTACTTTTTTAACTCTCTCTAAAGCAGGCCAGCTGCCTAAATCATCCCAGCCAAAAGAACCAGGAATAACAAAGATATCATCTGCCTTTTCCATAATTCCATAGTCAATGGAAACACTCTGCATATTTTCGAATTCATCTCTAATTACTTTTTTAGCTAAATCTGTACCTAAAGCACCTTTAATTCTCTCTAAGGACTCAAACATTTCAGGTAAATGGGTCTCTATATTAGCCAGAATACTGCTTAACTGCCAGATAAACATCCCACTGTTCCAGAGATATGTTCCTTCCTCTAAAAACTCTTTAGCAGTGCTTAAATCAGGTTTTTCGGTGAAATTGCGCACTTCAAATACCTGATCACCATCTATGGTATGTAATGGATCACCAAAGTGAATATATCCATAACCTGTTTCTGGATGAGTCGGCTCTATACCAATAGTAACTAAGTTTTTACCGGTAGCTGCAGTCATAATTGATTTTCTTAAAATATCTACAAATCTTTTTTGATCTTTAATTAAATGATCGGCCGGTAAAACAATCATTGTTGAACCGGGATATTTATCTTCAATAACTACTGAAGATAAGCCTATACAGGCAGCTGTATTTCTTTTCATTGGTTCTACTATTATGTTTTCTTCTGGTATACCATCCAGCTGTTTTTTGATTGCTTTTTGATAAGCTTCATTAGTTGCAATAAAAACCTGTTCTAAAGGAACAAGCTCATTTATTCTTTCTACAGTTTCCTGCAGCATTGTTTTTTGATTATCATTTAACTTTAAAAACTGTTTTGGATGGTCTTTTCTGCTTAAAGGCCAGAATCTAGTTCCTTCTCCTCCAGCCATGATTAGTGCTGTAATCATTTGAAATCACTCCGATTAATTTTATATTGATTTTACTATCTATATATATTATCAGATTAGATAACTAAATACAAATATATCCAATTAATAATTTTAGTAATGTAACTTAAAAATTAATTAATTCAAATTTTGTTTCCTCTAACTGTTCTAATAATCTTGTTGATTACCGGCCATAACAAAAATATTATAGATATTCCCAACAATACACCACCTAAAGGTTTATTTAAGAAATTAATTGGACTCTTATATTTAATCAAAGCTCTGAGCAAATTATTCTCCATAATTGGTCCTAAGACCATCCCAAGCACTAATATCGCAACTGAATATCCATTTTCTTTCATATAAAACCCTATCAGACCAAATAATAGCATAACCACTACATCAAACATACTGTTGTTAACTGAATAAGCTCCCAGAGTTGCGAAAATGAATATAGCCGGATATAGAATTCCTTTTGGTACCTTTAATAATTTAGTAATAACTCTTATCTCCAAAAAACCTGAAATAAGCAGCAAAAGATTAATTATAAAAATACCTGCAAATAAAGTATAAACCATCGTTTCACTGGTGATAAATAAGGTAGGTCCAGGTTGTAAACCATGTACCTCAAAAACACCTAGAAGTATGGCTGTAACAGCCCCTCCGGGTATCCCCAGTGCTAATAATGGTATAAAAGTAGCCACTGCTGCTGAATTATTTGCAGCTTCTGGAGCAGCAACTCCATTTAGGCTCCCCTTCCCTAGAGGCTTATCAGTGTTTTTATATATACTCTCTTCCATACTGTAGCCTAAATAATTAGCAAGAACTGCTCCTGCCCCTGGTAATGCACCCACAATTAAACCTAAAAGAGATGAGCGAGCAATTGTACCTCTCACACTTTTTATTTCCTTCCAATTGGGTAAACTCATGTTGAATTTCTCACTGGAAGGCTTTAGCATTTCTTTTTTGTGTACCTGAATAAAGACCTCTCCTACAGCATAAGCCCCAATCATTATTGGAATAAAGTCAAATCCATTTAGTAGAAAATCAGTTCCAAAAGTAAAACGCATAGTTCCATCAATACTTGACATTCCAACAATACTTAGTAAAACACCCACAGCTGCAGATATTAAAGCCTTTAGGTAGTTATCACTTAATCCAGTAATTATAGCAATTCCTAAAAGACTTAAAGCAAAATATTCAACTGAACCAAAGAGATAAGAAATCTTTATTAACTGAGTAGAACCAATTACTAAAATAATTGAACTAAAAATACCACCAATAGCAGAGGCTATAATTGCAATACCTAAGGCCTTAGCTGCCTTCCCCTGTTTAGTCAAAGGAAAACCGTCAATAGTGGTACAGGTGTTTTCTGGTGCTCCCGGTATGTTAAATAATATTGCAGTCTGTGAACCACCAAAAGTAGCGGCTACATAAACTCCTGCCACCAATAATATTCCTGCTGCAGGATCCATAGTATAAGTAAAGGGTACCAATAATGAAGCAGCAATAACCGGTCCCAAACCTGGAATAGCTCCAAAAACAATTCCAATTACTGAACCTGCTATTAATACAAATAAATATATAGGTTCTGACAACAAAGTAAATCCAGCCCATAATCCCTGAAACATAAGCGACCTCCTTCCAATTTAAAAGATCAGTATTTCATTAATATTTTTAAAGATTCCTATTCCTAGTGGTAATGGTATATATAATAGTTTGGTAAATAAGCCATATACTATTAAAGTTAAAGTTACCGAAAAAATTATACTCACTTTATAATTTTTATATTCTAAAATTAAAGATAATAAGAATATAAAAATAGGAGTTAAAATATAAAAGCCAAAAATAGTTATACCATATAAATAAACTATTGCTAAAAGTACTGTTAATATCAGTCTTTGATTATCTTTCTTTTCTGTTTTTTTATCAGCTTTAACTGATTTGATAATTGACTTTGCTGCTAAAATTATACTGAATCCCATCATCAAAATTAAAATTATTTTTGGCAATAACAGACTGTTAGATCCTTCAGACATAATCTGAATTTTATCAAGCCGAAAAAAGTACAGATAAAAAGCCCCTATAAATAAAATTATAGAGGCAATAAGATCATTTAACATAAAAACCGCTCCTTTAATTCATTACACTATCATAATATTCATATTCTTCCTCAATAAAATTCTGATATTCTTCCCCTGTCAGCAATCCTTCTCTAAGATGTAAAAACTTACGTTTTTCGTATTCCTTGTATTCTTCAGTATTAACAGCTTTTTTAATTATTTCCTCCAGGTAATCAACTGCATACTCTGGGGTACCTTCTTTTACCCAGATACCTCTCCAGTAACCTGCAGTAATATCCATATCATTTTCTAAAGTTGTGGGAACATCTTCAAAACCATCAACTCTTTCTTCAGTCATCACAATAATGGGTTTATAATCTCCAGAATCTATAAAAGACATTACATCTCCAGGCTGTTCATGCAAAATATCTACATGACCTCCGGCCAGGGCTGCATATCTCTCCCCCGGTTCACTATAAGGCATATTCTCGACCTCAATGTTTTCATGTTCTTCTATCTGTCTTACAGTTAAAGAATCAGCACCATTTAAACCTGTTGTTGCAATTGATAGTTCATTTGGATGTTCTTTTGCATATGCAACCAGTTCTTCATAATTACTAAATCTATCATCATTACTGTTTATAAACCACATATCAACATTATGCTGGACTTTTGCAACAGGTTTAATTTCACTTAAATCATACTTGTTTACCTCTGTTACAAGATTTATAATACTATCAGTTGTAGCACCAAAAATAGTATAACCATCAGCGTCTCTCTGCATTAAATTATTCAGACCAACAGCTGTTTTAGAACCAGGTATATTAATCACTACAATCTCAGCCTCAGTATGTTCTTCTATCTGTTTTTCCATCATCCGAGCAAACTGATCTGAACCTCCACCTGTACCAAAGGGTACTACCCAGGATATTGGCTTACTGGGATAATCATCCTTCGCCATCACTATAACCGTTAACGAAAATAACATACTTAAAGCTAAAAACAAAACTAAAATCTTTTTAATCATTTTTTTATTCCTCCCATTTTTGATATTTAAATTCTATTCTTTTTAATGAATTCTTGATTATATCTTTTTCCATTTTAAAAAACTTACTCATACTACTTAAAACTTTTTCATTTTCAATTACAATATTTTCTGCAGCATCTTTAAACATTTCTTCAATTAAATCTAAATGTATTCTATCTAAGTTATTATTTTCGGGAACAATCATTACATTTGAAGTATATTGATCTGCTTCAAATTCATGTATTAACTTTAATTCGGGATAAAAGTTTAAAATTTGACTGAGATAGGGTTCCCATAATAATAAAGCATCAATTTGTTCTAATTCATTAAATTTATTTTTTAAATCATCAACTGCAAGATTTAAATCTTTAAAGTCAACTCTATTTATTTCAATATTGGTTTCTCTAACTAATTTTTTTAGTAAATTATCAGAAACTGATTCATTCTTTCTGGGAACCAGAACAGTTTTATTATTTAAGTCTTTTATAGAACTAATTTCTTTTCGACTAATAACTGCATGTCCACCTCTATTGGCTTCAGCAATTATTTCTATTTCAGATCCAGTAGACTTCCATAGAAATGCAGGAACAACACCCAGAAAACCTAAATCAAATTTCTCGCTCTGAAAGTTCTCCATTAATTCATATCCATTTGCAAAGTAAGTAATATCTAAATCAAAAGGATAATTATCTATTATATTTAAATCGTAAACTAGTTGGGGCAGAAAACTTCCCGCTGACTTTATAGCTGCTATCTTAACTTTGTTTTTAACAAGACTGCCATATTTACTTATTTCATTTTTAAGATCTTTATCCAATATTAATAACTCCTGATAATAATCTAATCGCAAATTATGAAAATATTTTTTGCCAGAGGTAGTTAATTGCTTTTTAGACTTTAATTCTTTAATCAAATCTCTACTAATTAAATCTTTTAAATATCTATTTACCATCCCTTTTGAAATATTAATATCTTCAGCTAGTTCCTGCTGGGTTTGCTGTGGATTATTATTAATATTTTCTATAATTTTTAATTCTTTTAACTTTTTTGTGCTATCTAAGAAATTTGAGTCTAGCATATCAACCACCTTTGTTTACTTAGTAAATATTATTTTTACTTTATGAACTAGCTTTATTATAGCAAAAAAAATTTGATTTAACAAGTGAACCATCTGTATTTGATATAGATGGTTTTGATCATTTTCCTCTATTAAAAATATTTTTTAATTTTTCTTTATTAAATAAATCAACTATGTAAGATAATACAGCTCCTAAGACTGGTAATGGATCATCTTTAGAAAAAATCGCATAATGGAATTTTTTAGGTTTATTAAAAAAATAATTTATTTCTTGATTAAATCTATCTTTATTAAAAATAAAGTTTAAGAAATCCCCAGGTAAAAGCCACTGACAATATTCTTCAAAATGTTTATTAATAACTGGTTTAATCTCTTCTCCCATTTCCATTTTTATTAAAAGTTCTGGAAAATTAACTCCAACTTTTAGTGATAGGTTTAAAGTACCCCAGAATCTGGGGTTAATTTCCATCAACTTAGGTTCTCCAGTTCTTGGATCAGTTATAAATTCAACACAGGCAATCCCATACCAATCTAAAGATTTAATAAGTTTTATTGATAAATCTTCTAATTCTTTAGATTCTATAGTTTTCCACAATGTGCCCGGACCACCACCTACCGGAAACTGTCTTAATAATTCCTGTACAGTACTGGCTAAAATATTTTTATTTTTATCAATTAATAATAAAACCTGAAATTTTCTCCCCGTTTGAGGTATAAATTCCTGTAACATTGGAAAAGGAAATTCTTGATGCACTAAATTGTACTTTTCAATTAATTCTTCTTTTGAATTTATATATGTAATCCCACGAGACCCAGAACTAATTCTAGGTTTGATAACAATGGGATATTCAATTTCGTTTTTTAAAGTTTCGACTTCATTCAAATTATTTATAAAATGTGTTTTGGGAGCTGGAATATTAGTTTCAATTGCTTTTTTTATAGTAATAGACTTATCTCTAGCTTTCATAAAAGTATTATAATCTGGAATTGGAATTTTTACATCTTTAAAACTATCCAGATTCTGAGAAAACAATTCAACTGTAATATCATCCATAGGCATTAATAAATCTATTTTATTTTCACTAGTATATTTAGTCATAAATTTTATGAATTCCTTTGGCTTTTTAGCTGGATCAGGATACTCTATAAAAGAATCGCAATATTTACTCATTCTGGATGAATAAACTCTTTTATTTGAAGCAGCAATAATTTCAATATTTTTGTTTCCTAAACTCCGAATAGCTGCTAAGACTTTTCTATGATGAGCATCTGTAATTAATACTTTATACATTCTTTTCAACCTCATTTATCTCTAAATACTTTTCGATTGATGTAAAGTTAAAATCCGATAGCATTTTTTTGAATTTATCCTCTGTTTTATCAATATTGATATAATGTCTGAATTGACTTAACTTAGAAATACCCTTTATTTTAGGCTGCTCAGGATCAAACTCCCAAGGATGAAGATAGACTATAGCTGTTTTATTATTTTTATTTAGTTTTTTTATAGCCATTTTAGTCAACCAATAAGGAAGTAATCGAAAATAACCCCCACCAGCTACCGGTACATTTTTAGTTAATATTTTTATGGTTGTTTGTGGTAATTCAACTAATCCATTAAACAAAGTATGAATACATGGGTTTATTCCCATGATTCCATATTTATCATGTCCTTCTATAGGCGATATGCTGGCATCATACTCTAAACCAAGTTCCTTAATAATATCTAAAGCCCATAATGAATCATTAGTTATAGAAAAAGTAGGTGCTCTATAACCTAATATTTCTTTCCCAGTTATATTTTTTAATGTATTTATTGATTTAATAAGATCATTTTTGAATTCTTGTTTAGTTTGTTTATACACTAGTTCATGTCCATAACCATGTGTAGAAATCTCATGTCCTTGATCAGAGATCATTTTTATTATTTCAGGAAATTTCTCTGCAATCCAACCCAAAACAAAGAAAGTAGCTTTATAGTCAAAGCTATTTATCAAATTCAGAACTTTCTTGAGACTATTTTCAACTCTTAACTCAAAATTATCCCATTCATTGTTGTCAATAATATTTTTGAATGTCTCTACTTGAAAATAATCTTCAACATCTATTGTTAATATATTTTTCATTTTTTATTCAGCTTGCTTTCTTCTAATAATTTTTCAAATAATTTTAAATGGTCTTCATATACTCTTTTATCACTATATTTGTTTATCGCAAGTTCATGAGCTTTTTCAGACATACAGATTCTTAAATCATTATTTTCTAATAACTTCAATATTGCATCTGCAATAACTTTTTCATTTTCTTTTTCAACAAATAGACCTTGTTCCCCATGATTAAAAGCCTCTTTCATTCCAGATACGGGAGTTGAGACTACAGGGATTCCTAAATATAAAGCTTCCAAAGTTATTAATGGAAATCCTTCATTTAAAGAAGGAATTACAAAAATATCAAACATATTTAAATAATCAGGAAAATTATCTTTAAAAGAGATAACTCTAAATATATCTTTCAAACCATAGACTTTAATAAGTTCTTTTATCTTTTGTTCTAATGGTCCTTCACCTATCAAAATAAACTCTATGCTCTTATCAGACTTTTCTTTTATTATTTTGGCAGCTTTCACAAGATATTCGAATCCCTTTCGTTCTACCAATCTTCCTGATGCTCCAATTAAAATCTTTCTTTTGTTTTTTAATTCTACCGGAACTGATAAATTTTTAAATCTATTTTTATTCACACCACCTGGAATTACAGATATCTTTTCTTTTTCACAAATATTTTCTTTAATTAAATTTTGCGCTGTATTATTACTGACAACAATTACTGTGTCAGCAACATTGCAAATATATTTTTTTAGCTTTTTAAAAAAATTATCAGCAAATCTATTCATTTCAATATGCGAAGCATCAAATCCATGAGCATTATAAATAAAAATAGGCTTATTTTTAATAGTTTTTAAAGCTAAGGCAGTTAAAAAACTTGCTTTAGCGGTATGAGATTCTATTATATCAAATTCATTTTTTGAAATAATATTTCTGATTTTTAAAAAACTTTTAAAATCTTTTATAAGATTAATTTTTCGAACTAACGATCTAACTAAAAATACCTTTTTAGAAATATTGTTGAATTTATTCTCAAAATCCCCATCTGGAGAAGTTAAAATAAAATGATTTTCTTTCTTGATATTTTTCCCAAACAAATGAAGATATTCTTGTGCACCTCCAACATCAGAAGTAGTTATAATTTGTAGGATTCTCATAAAAATCTCCTTAATCTAATTATATTTTTGATGACTATTTATCTATTATTGTTTTAATAAAATTTATTATATACTTCCAGTAAATTTTGAACCATATTTTCTATATCATAATTTCCTGAATGTATTGAACATCTTTGACTAATTTTTTGATAAAAATCAGCATCATGAATTAATTTGTTGATTATTTTTTTTAAATAATTAACATTTCCTTGTTCAAATAATAATCCAGCTCCTTCAACTATTTCTTTTAAACCTTTCACATTACTTGCAAGAACGGGTTTACCAGCTGCCATCCCTTCAACTGCCACTAACCCAAACCCTTCCCAATGAGAAGATAAAACTATAATATCAGAAGTTTTCAAAACCCTTTCAACATCATCTCTAAATCCCAAAAAGTGAACTCTTTTATCAAGATTTAATTTCTTTGTATATTTTTTATGTTCATTTATTAACTGACCTTCACCAACTAAAATCAAATGTGTGTGATCTCCCAATTCTTTCATTACTTTAATCAATGTTTTTTGATCTTTTTGTTCAGAAAATCGTCCTACCATAGTTATAAAAATATCATCTTCACAACAATTAGGGCACAAATCATTTTTCAAATACCTTTCAGCATTTTTGAATTTTTGAGTATCAATTCCATTTTCTATTATAGTAACTTTATCTTTATTTTTTATTTTTAACCATTTTATTAACTTTCTTTTAACTTCACTACTTATTGAAATGATTTCATCATATTCATTATAAATAAATTTCTCAATTGGTTTAAAGAAAAAATGATCTCTTCGTTTATTATGAGTATTATGTTCAGTATATATTAGCTTAAACTCTTTATTAATTATAAATTTTGACGCCAATGAAGTCCAATATAAAGTTGGAAATAAGTGGGCGTGAATAATATCAAAATTACTATTCTTTATAAAATTTATAATTAAAATAATATTTTTAGGATTATAAATATTATTCAAGTCTAAAATATTTATCTTAATCCCCTTATCTCTAAGGCTCTCTTCAAATACATTATTTTCACCTGTTAAAAGTAGTAGTTCTACCTCGACATCTTCTTTTTCATCCAAAATAGGAATTATATCTTCTAATAATTTTTCTGCTCCACCCGAGCCTAAATTATTGATTATATGTAAAATTTTCATTTTTTCAATAACTCCCCAATATCTCAATTTACTAAATCATTTTTCTAATATATTTATTTATAATAAATCTAATATTAATAAATCTAATATTAAAAACTTTATATTTTAAGATTTTGAAAAAATAATTTTCTTTTTCAACTTTAAATTTTTTTCTATAATTTTCAGCAATATTTTTAGACTCTTCATTCTGATCATTTTCAATAACAGATAAAGACTTATTGTGCCTTCTAAATTTTGTAATAACTTTTTTCATATTTTCTATTTTACAATTTTTTACTACTCTTATCATATATTCATAATCTGATGCAATATCATAATTAATATCAAAATATCCTACTTTATTGATAACAACTTTTCTTAAAAAAGTAGTCGGTTGAGCAATAAAAATACATTTTTCCGCGTTAATAAGATCCTTTAAAGAAAAATCAGGTGTATAACTTCTTTTTATAAAATTATTATTTTCATCAATAACATCCAAATAGCCATGTATAACTTCTAAATTATTATTTTTTTGAAATTTTTTTGAAATACAACTTAAAATATCATCGACATATTCATCATCTGAATTTAAAACCGACCAAACATCTCCTTTTACCTGTTTTAATCCTTTGTTTATTGCATCATACATGTTTTTATCTTCACCTTGTATTATCTTTATCTCATAGTTAGTTTCTTTTTTAAAATCTCGAATAATATTCAATGTATTATCACTTGAATTCCCATCTACTATTATATGCTCTAAACTAAAATCTCCTACTTGATTATGAATGCTTTGTAAATTTTTTTTTATAAAATCTTCTGAATTGAAAGTTGGTGTTATAATACTAAATTTCATATGATTCCCCTTTTTTGAAAAATGAATTATATTCTAATTTATTTAATGATAAAAATAATGCCATAATTATTGCAAATCTAACTCTATTATATCCACTAAATGGAGTTAATATCATATAATAAAATTCAATAATTAAATAACCAAAAATTAAATTTCTATATTTTGTATTAATATAATTATAAATCTTATTTTTATAATTATTAATAAAAACCTTAATAATAAATAAAATAAAGGTTAAAAAACCTATAATACCCATCTCTACAAATATTTGTAGAAAATGATTATGTGCTGTTAAATTTTCTGTACGAAAATAACTATATGATGACATATTCCAATATTTTGTAAATTCCCCTGGTCCTATACCAAATAAAAAATTATCCGCAATTGTGTCAAAAGAAAAAGTAATCAATCTTAATCGTTCATTATTACTTGCAGTATTTTTCCCGATATCAAAAAAATTGACTAAAATTTCATAATTTAAAAAAGAAAAAATAATTATAAAAAAGATAAATACTAATAACAATAAAATTTTTTCTTTATTTTTAAAATATTTATTAATTATCTTAATTGCAATAAAAAACAAAAACAATATTAATAACAAAAAGTTTGTCCTCGAACCACTTAATAAAGTGATTGAAATACTATAAGCCAATGTTATATTAAAAAAGATCTTTTTATTAGAAAAATAATATAGAAATATTAAAAAATGAATTGCAGGAGATAATATCATTTTGCTAAATTCGCCTTGATAAACATGATATAGGGTATTAAAAATACTAATAAAAGAAGGGAAAATCAAAAAAATAAATAATATATTCTTAAGTTTTACCCAACTACTGATATATGCATATACCAATAATACTACATAAAAAATTTCTATATATTTAAATAAAATTTTTAAATTAGAAATATTTAATCTAAATATAAAATTCAAAAAAATTATAAATATAAATAATAAAAAACTATTTAATATTTTTTTGCTTTCTTTTTCTAATTTAATTTTCATTCTTTTATTTAAAAAAAATATTATTGTCATAATTGTTATTAAAATAATCTCTACTAAAAATAATTCTGCAAAATAATTTACTGTATATTTTTTTAAAAAAAATACTAATAAACCTAAAAAACCCAAAGAAATATAGTAAGGCATTATATTTTTATAATTCTTTTTAATTTTCATAAAAAACTGCCCCTCAAAGCTATTTATCATAAATTTCTTTAAACCACTCATATGTATCTTTAATACCTTCTTCTAATGATATCTGTGCTTCCCAGCCTAAATCATTTAATCTTGTAACATCTAAAAGTTTTCTGGGAGTTCCATCCGGTTTAGATAAATCATTAACTATCTCACCTTCAAAACCAACAATATCCTTAATCAATTCTGCAAGTTCTAAGATAGAAATATCTTTACCTACTCCAACATTGACGAACTGATCTCCACTATAATTATTCATTAAGTATAATAAAGCATCTGCTAAATCATCAACATGCAAAAACTCTCTTCTAGGTTTACCTGTTCCCCAAATAACTACCTCATCTTTATCATTAACTTTTGCTTCATGAAACTTCCTGATCAAAGCAGGTAACACATGAGAAGTTTCTAAATCAAAGTTATCATTAGGTCCATAAAGATTGGTAGGCATAGCAGAAATAAAGTTAGTCCCATACTGCTTGTTGTAATGCTCACAAAGTTTAATTCCTGTTATTTTAGCTACTGCATATCCCTCATTAGTAGACTCAAGCTTTCCAGAAAGAAGATAATCTTCTTTCATCGGCTGCTCTGCAAATTTAGGATAGATACAGGAACTGCCTAAAAATAATAATTTTTTAACATCATTTTGATAGGCAGCATCTATTACATTGCTTTCTATCATTAAGTTATCATATAAGAATTCAGCTGAATAGGTATCATTAGCTTGAATACCACCAACCTTAGCTGCTGCAAGTATTACATAGTCAGGTTTTTCTTCTTTAAAAAATTCTTCTACTTTTTCCTGTCTTCTTAAATCAAGTTCAGAAGAAGTTCTATAAACTAAATTATTATAACCTTCTTGTTTTAGTTTTCTCATAATAGCTGAACCAACTAAACCTCTATGACCAGCTACATATATCTTTGCATCTTTTTTCATTTATAACACACCTTTCACTTTGATATTTAAATATCTCCGTGTTCTTGTATTGCTTCTAAATCAGATTGAACCATTAACTGCACTAATTCTTTAAACTTGACTTCTGGCTCCCAGCCCAGTTCTTCTTTTGCTTTGCTAGGATCACCGATCAGTAAATCCACTTCTGTTGGTCTAAAGTATTTAGGATCTACTTCTACTAATACTTTACCTGTATCTTTATCTATTCCTTTTTCATCTACACCTTCACCCTGCCACTCTATATCAACATCAACATGACTAAAGGCAGCTTCTACAAACTCTCTTACTGTATGTGTTTCCCCTGTAGCTATTACAAAATCTTCTGGAGTATCATGCTGTAACATCATCCACATCATTTTAACATAGTCTTTAGCATAACCCCAGTCTCTTTTAGCATTCATATTACCTAAATATATTTTATCCTGTTTACCCTTTGTTATTCTGGCAACAGCTCTGGTTATCTTTCTGGTTACAAATCTTTTACCTCTTCTGGGACTTTCATGATTGAATAATATTCCATTAACAGCAAAAAGATCATATGCTTCCCTATAGTTTTTCACTATCCAGTAAGCATAAAGCTTAGCTGCAGCATAAGGACTTCTTGGATAAAAGGGAGTCTTTTCTGTCTGAGGTACTTCCTGAACCTTACCATATAATTCACTGGTAGAAGCCTGATAGAATTTACATTCTACCTCTCCTTCTTTAATTGCATCCAGTAATCTTAAAGTACCCATTGCATCTACATCTGTTGTATATTCTGGTATTTCAAATGAAGTACCTACATGACTCTGAGCTGCAAGATTATATATTTCATCTGGATTTATTTTTTCGACCAAACGACTTAAATTACTGGAATCAGTCATATCACCATAATGAAGTTTTAACCTTATATTCTCTTCATGTGGATCCTGATAAATATGATCTATTCTCTGGGTATTAAAGGTAGAGGCTCTTCTGATTATACCGTGAACTTCATATCCTTTTTCCAACAATAATTCTGCTAAATATGAACCATCCTGTCCTGTTATTCCTGTTATTAATGCTTTTTTCATTATTTAATTATCCCCCAAATTATAATAAATGATCCATTCCTTTTTCAGCAATTAAATTTCTCAACTCTTTTACATCCTGATCATTATCTTTATTACAAACTAATATAGCATCTTCACTTTCTACTATTATTACATCTTCCATCCCAACAGCAGCTATTAGTTTGTCTTTAGCTTGAATGATAGAGTTATTAGTCTTTATTGTCAGATAACTACCTTTAGTTACATTACCTGCTTCATCTTTTTCTTTTATATCAGCAAGTGAAGACCAGCTTCCTATATCATCCCAGCCAAAACTGCCGGGTACAACATAGATATTATCTGCTTTTTCCATTATGCCATAATCTATTGAAATACTTTCTAGTTTTTCAAATTCCTGATAGGTAACTTCTTTTTCTACTGCAGTACCAATTACCTCTTTTATATTTTCTAATGCCTGATCTAATTCCGGCATATATTTTTTGAACATCTTTCTAATAGTTTTTACCTTCCAGACAAACATACCGCTATTCCATAGGTAATTACCTGATTTAATAAATTCTACTGCTTTTTTAAGATCAGGTTTTTCAGTAAATTTATTAACTTCATAGGCTTTTTTGAATTGATTTTGATTATAATGTATATAACCATAACCTGTTTCCGGTCTAGTTGGTTCTATACCAATAGTTAATAAATTATCTCCTGCTTCTGCTATTTCTACTGCAGATTGAATAGTATTTATAAATTCTTTATTATTTGTTATTAAATGATCTGAAGGTAAAATAAGCATTGTTGCTTCTGGATATTTTTCTTCTATATGTAGAGCAGCTAAACCTATGCAGGCAGCTGTGTTTCTGCGTATTGGTTCTATACTTATATTTCCTGAAGGTATTTCAGGAAGATATTTTTCTACATCTTTTTTATAGTTTTCACTTGTTGCAACAAATATCTCTTCAGAATCAGCTATTTCTTTTATTCTATCTACCGTTAGTTGAATCATATTCCGTTGATCATCAATTAAGTTAAGGAACTGCTTTGGGTTGTTTTTAGAACTCAATGGCCAGAATCTACTTCCTATTCCTCCAGCCATGATTAGTGGTGTGATCATTTTAGCACCTCAAATTTGATTGTTAGTTTAACTTTTGTAAATTTCTAATATATCATTAATGATTCTATCTTTATTAAAATATTTTTCATTTATTTTTACTTTATCTAAATTATCCAATGACCAAACTATGCCTTTCGCTAAATTATCTGAACTTTTAAACTCAGCAAGATATCCATTTTCTTTATGTTCAATCATATCAGGCATTCCACCTATATCAAAAGCGGCAACAGGAGTTCCACAATGAAGGCTTTCTAATACTGTATTAGGTAAATTATCTTCTAATGAAGGAGCCACAAATAAATCAGCTGAGTTATATATTAATGATAGTGCAATTTCATCAGAAAATCTTCCTAAAAATTTTACATTGAAGGGTAACTTCTTAACATCTTCTGAATAACTTGCACCAAAAACTAATAATTCTACCTCATTTTTTAAATCAGGATATTTATCATTTATTATTTGAAGTGATTTCTTTAAATAGTCCCATCCTTTTCTAGGATCACTTGTAGAATTCATAGCTCCAAATAAAATATATTTTTTTTCTTTATCTAAATTCAAAAAGTCTTTTGCTATATTTTGATCAATATGTTTAAATATATTCTCATCTAAAACATTGGGGATAACATTCACATTTTTGTTTTTTAACAACTTACTTTCTTTGGCGCATTCTCCAAGCCAATTACTACAAGTTATTATATTCAAATTTTTATCATTATAGATTTTACTTTTCTTTTCAAAAATTTTTCTTGATAAATCATTTTCTTTACTAGAATTTAAAATAGGACAATTACCGCAATTGTTTGTGAATTTATCACATGTACCACTGTAATGACATCCACCTGTAAATGACCACATATCATGTAATGTCCAAACTATTTTTTTGTTTAAAGAAAATAATTTATCTAAAGAATTTAAAGATAAATATCCACCTACAACCCAATGTAAATGAATCACATCAGCTTCTTGAATGATTTTGTTTTGGGTTATATCAAGGCCAAATTTAGCTGGTGAAAATATTATATCTTTGCGATTGCGATATTTAGATAGAATAGCTTTTTTAATTAATACTCTAATCTTTGATAAAATATGTTTTTCAAAATTATTATTTTTAGCTTTAATAACTTCTTTTTCATCACTATCTTTATTCATTACAAGCATTTTAGAATCAACATTCTCATTTAAAAGTGATTTATGCAAACGGTGTGCAGCAATCGCAGCTCCACCTCTAATATCTGAAGTATTAACATGTACTACTTTCAATTTTTTATCACTCTCTTAATAAAATCATACATTCCAAGTTTTTTCAAAATTATTTTCAGAGGTTTTTTGCCCTTCGAGATAAATTTAATGATTGGATAAATATTTTTAGATTTCCTTGCTTTTTTATATGCTTTTTTTATATCTTCTTCATCAACTATTTTTTCCTTTTTGAAATAATGACCATGATTTTCATTAATAATCTCATCTGAAAAACCTAACAATGGTATTATTTTATTCATAGAATATTTAAAATGAAAATTTTTAGGTAAATGACATTTTATTATATCACTAAAATTCCAGTGAGAAATTAAAACGCCATTATTTTTTAACATTTTATTATGTTGAATAATATATTCTAAGGGATCTTCTACATGCTCTATAAAATCAGTATTAACTAAAAAATCATAATGATTTAATTTTATTCCACTAATAATACTTATATTTTTAAAATCACCAACATTTTTGTAAGCAAATTCAGAAGCATGAGGATCATATATATCAATTGTTGATGTAGGACTCACTTTTGCTATTTCTTTAGCTAAAGTTCCAAACCCTCCACCATAATCTACTATCTTTAGGTTATTTTTATCTTTAAAATATTCCGCTATAGATTTTCTATGTTCCATTGAAGTTTTATCACATTCAATAAATAAGCCATTTAAAAACCAAACAGGATGACTATAGTATTTATTTAATTCTGCTTCAGTATAATTTAAATTATCTAAATTCATGTCATCCCAAACTTGATTCATAATATTCCACATATCTTCAACATCAGGTTTAGTATTTTCATCAAATTCTATGAGATATTCTTCTAAAGCAGACCAATTATCACTTTCTTTTAATATTTTATAAACATTTTCCCATTTTCTCATTATATCCTCATTTCTATTTTCAATAAATTAATTTTTTAGAATACCAACTTTATCAACTTGTTCCCAGGGTAACTCAACATCTTTTCTACCAAAATGACCATAAGCAGCTGTCTTTTTATATATTGGTCTTCTTAAATCAAAATTATCTATGATCTTCCCTGGTCTTAAATCAAAGTTTTCTTTTATTAATTCTTCTATTTTTTCTTCTTCGATCTTATTTGTACCAAAAGTATCAACACTAATACTAACTGGATTAGCAACCCCAATAGCATAAGAAATCTGTACTTCACACTTATCAGCTAATTCTGCAGCAACAATATTTTTAGCAACATAACGGGCTGCATAAGAACCAGATCTATCTACTTTAGTACAGTCTTTACCAGAAAAGGCTCCGCCACCGTGTCTACCTGGTCCACCATAAGTATCAACAATAATTTTTCTACCGGTTAAACCAGCATCAGCATGAGGACCGCCTAAAACAAAACGACCAGATGGATTAACCAAAATTTTAGTATCTTCATCTAGATATTCTTCTGGAATTACTGTTTTAATTAATTTTTCTGTTAAGTCTTCTTTAATAGTTTCCTGACTTACATCTTCAATATGCTGAGTAGAAACTAAAACAGTATCTATTCTATTAGGTTTCTCATCTATATACTCAACAGTTACTTGACTTTTACCATCAGGTCTTAAATATTCTAAAACTTTATCTTTTCTTAATTTAGTTAAATTATATGTAAGCTGATGAGCAAGAGAAATCGGTAAAGGCATTAATTCTTCTGTTTCATTACAGGCATAACCATACATTAAACCCTGATCTCCTGCACCAAGCACTTCCTCTTCCATACCTTTATCTCTTATTTCTAAAGCTTCATTGACTCCTGCTGCAATATCTGGTGATTGTTCATCAATAGTTGTCATTACAGCACAGGTGCTGTAATCCATACCACTTTTTGCATCATCATAGCCAATTTCTTTAATTGTATCTCTTACAATAGAAGGTATATCTACATAAGCATCTGTAGTTATCTCGCCTGTTACCATTACATAACCTGTAGAAATTAAAGTTTCACAGGCAACTCTTCCCATTGGATCTTTTTCCATAATTGCATCTAAAATTGCATCTGATATCTGATCACACACTTTATCAGGATGTCCTTCTGTTACTGATTCTGATGTTATTAGTCTTTTTCTAGGCATTCAATTCTCCCCTTTAAAGTTTATCAATAGATTAACATTACATTTATATACTATCTTTTATTTGAAATTTAATTTTTACTTTTCATTCTCCCAGCTGTTAATGTAAGCTTCCTGCTCTTCTGTCAGTTGATCAATTTCTAGTCCTAAAGACTGAAGCTTATATTCTGCTACCATATCGTCAATATCATCAGGAATATTGTAGACCTGAGCATCTAGATTTTGATTGTGATTTAAATATAGCAGTGATGATAACTGCAGGGCAAAGGTCATATCCATTATTTCAGCTGGATGGCCATCTCCTGCTGCCAGATTAACCAGTCTGCCATCTGCCAGTAAATAAAGCTTGCGCCCATCTTTTAGTTCGAATTTTCTGATGTTTTTTCTGGCTTCACTAACTTCTACAGCCAGCTTATTTAAGGCGGGTTTAGAAACCTCCACATCAAAATGCCCGGCATTAGCTAAAATAGCTCCATCCTTCATTACTTTTAAATCTTCTTCATCAATGACATCCTTACAGCCGGTTACAGTAATAAAGAAATCACCTTTTTGAGCTGCTTCCCGCATTGGCATTACTTCAAAACCATCCATCCAGGCCTCACTGGCTTTAATTGGATCTATTTCAGTTACTACAACTCTGGCTCCTAAACCTTTTGCTCTCATAGCCACACCTTTACCACACCAGCCATAACCGGCGACAACAGCAGTTTTACCTGCAACCACAAGGTTTGTTGTTCTCATAATTCCATCCCAAACTGATTGACCAGTACCATAGCGGTTATCAAAAAGCGATTTACATTTAGCATCATTAACTGCCATCATTGGAAAGGCTAAAGTCCCATCACTTTCCATTGCTTCCAGGCGGTGAATCCCGGTTGTTGTCTCCTCTGCTCCTCCAATAATATTTTTCAGGAGCTCTTTTCTCTCTTTATGTAGAGTTTCAACCATATCTCCACCATCATCGATAATCAGATCTGGCTCAATGTTTAAAACCTTATTTAGATGTTCCTTATATTCTTTTGGGGTTGAACCATACCAGCTGTGAACCATTATTCCGTGAGCGGCCAGTCCTGCTGCCACATCATCCTGAGTTGAAAGCGGATTGCTGCCTGCGATCGCCACTTCTGCTCCCAGCTGACTGATTACATAAGCCATATAGGCGGTCTTAGCCTCTAAATGGAGACAGATTGCCACCCTCTTACCCTCAAGCGGCTGTGATTCTTGATGCTCCTTTAAAATTTCATTTAAAATATCCATTTTATCTGCTACCCACTGGATCTTACGCCAGCCTTCTTCTGCTAATTCTGGATTTCTAAGTGTTGATTTAGTAATCATATATATTCCATTCCTTTCTTCCAACAAAAATTAATATCTTTTTAATTTAGTTAACACTTCTGTAGTCTGTTCATTAATATAGTTCTTATCATCTGAAGATAATTCTGCTTTACCTTGACCCTTTTTTCCTTTGCGAACAAATTTAAATTTTTCTAATTTCTTCAAACTATAACTTGCAGTTTTATTTTCTATAATCTTCATGTTTTCTAAACTTGATTTCTCTACGGCACTTTCTATTATAGTAGAATTGAAATTATATCCTAATAAATTAAACATTCTTTTCAATTCTTTATTCGGATTATCCTTAAAATCTTCATAAAAAAACAAATTAAGCCTCTGAGAAGGATAACAATTATTAAGCCAACTTTCAGAGTGATCAACCCATGAATCAACTCCAAACTTATCATCCCTGATGAAATCACTTAAATTTTTATTATATGAGTTCATGTTTTTTTTGAAATGGTAATATGATACCATTATATCTTTCGGATCACGAAATAATAAAAATACTTTATTATAAAAAGGGTTAAAGGAACTATGACTTTTAATTACTCTTGGAAATTTATTTTCATAATATAAATTATTTATTTCTCTAGAAATGTGAATATCAGGAACAAAGTCATGAATATTAAAAAAATTGACATCCATGTCCAAATTTAAATATTCAATTATCGCATTTGAAATCAAAAAACTAACCCATGTGTTCCCAGATTTAGGATATGAAACTAGATATGTGTCATCATGCCTTCTGTTCTTTGGAGCTGATTTTTTATTTCTATAATTATTAATAAATCTTTTAACTTTATTTATCATTATTTCACTTCCACTTTTTAATATTTGTCTTAACCATGTCATAAAACTTTGAAACTTCATTTTTCCCAATAACTTTATTCTTAAACCAAAAAATAATAAAAATAAGCAAAGATACAATAACAAAATATATGACTTTATAAATAATATTCATATTTATAATATTAAAATTAAATAGAATAAATGATATAACCACCATACTTAAAAAATAATATAAATGAATAGATTTCAATACAAAAATATTATAAATTTTATATATTTCCACCAACTGAATTAAGTTTTGAGAAATTGCTGCTATTAAAGTTGCAAAAACTGCTCCATATAAACCATAATATTTTATTAAAAAATAATTAAGTAATATATTAAAAGTAATCATAAATAAAGTATTATAAAATTCAACTTTATGATTTCCCGTCATATTTAATAAAGCACCTGTTGGACCAACAAAAGTACCTATTAAATATTTTAATGACAAGAGTAAAAACACTATATAAATTTTAGTTCCCGACAAATCAAATAAAATATCTAATATCTGTTTACCAAAAATCATAAACATTAAAAAAACGACAATATTAATGCTAGCCACAACTATATTTGCAAAATAATAAGTTTCTTCTATCTCTTCAACATTACCTTTTTTATGCAATTCTGAAACTGTAGGCATAAAAATAGAAACCATTGAACTATGTAAAGTACCAATAATTTGAGCTAATGCTGCTGCAACAGCATACATACCAAGAGCTTCTGATGTTGACATTCTTCCTAACATTAGTCTGTCAGTTTGGGATGCAAAATAATAGCCTAAACCAACTATTAAGAATTGTGATCCTATTGAAATAATATATTTAAGATTTATAGTTATATTTTCATATTTAGGGTAATAATTTTCTTTAAATATAATAAACAAAGCTAAAACAAAAGAAATAAATGTTGATAATAAAATAGAGGATGTAACAGCCATCACTTTATTTTCCAACACAAACACTAATGTAAGAGCAACCACTTTAAAAGCACTTTCTAATACAAGTGTATAAAAGTTCAACTTAACTTTTTTCTGTGCTTTTAATAATGATCTTGAAAGAGATAGAGGTAAAGAAAAAATTATTGAAACTGCTATTATTTTTAATACTGGGATGAATTCTGGTTTATTGAAAAGGTGGACAGCTATATATTCAGATCCAAAATAAAAAACTAAAAATGCTAAAACCGCTATCCCTGTATTAATAATGGACATAGCACCTAAAAAGTTTTTCTTTTCATTATTAAATTCTCCAGATAGTAATTTTTGCGAAGAAAAAGTTAAACCAAACATTCCAAAATTATTAATTAAACCACGAACTGTTAAACCAAGTGCTACTAAACCATAACCGTCAGCACCTATCAATCTAGTAGCAAGAACAACAAACAAAAAGCCAAAAATTCTATTAATTAGATTAGTAATAAAATAACCAATTGAACCTGATACTATACTTTTTTTAGACATAATTAAAATTCCTCTTTATCAAATTAATAATCATCTACCTTAACCCAGTCAACACCATAATGTTCAATTTCGGAAACTGCTTTTTTAATTAACTCGTCATCATATAAATCATGGTATCTATCAAATAAAACCTCGTATGAAGAATAAGGGCCACCATTAAAATATTGATATCCGCCTTCTTGACTACTATAAGGAACACCATCAGCAGGATCTTTATAATTATCCCAAAACCAATTTTTCATTTTTTCAATAATTTTATATTCATCACTTAAATGTTTGTTGTGAGAACCTACACTATTCTTTGCTATTTCTATAAAACTTTTAAGAGAATTTTCTTCTTTATTCTCCTCTTGTTCTATGTTTTCAATTATTTGCTGATCAACATCATATAAGTTTAAAAAATCAGTTAATTTAGTTAATACAACTTGCTTTCCATCAGTTTCTCTTTGAAATTCTTCTATCAATTCATATCGCGGGTATAAATTTTTATTATTACTATTATGCCACCAATCAGTTTTCTGATCATGAGTTATAAATATAATATTTTTATCAAATTCATTTGAAATTTGAATAATAGTCTTCCAAATTAAAAGGTCACCAATACCTAAATCAGATTTTCCACTGTCTTTATATCCCGGTGGTATCTTATGTTTATTTCTTGTCTTAAGATCTTTTACAATATCTTTTTTACTTTCTTGCTCAAAATTAAATTCAATAATATTTTCATTGCTAAATAATGATTTGTAAACTTCAGTTACTGGATCATTAAATCCCCAACCCTTAATTTCATCAGCAATCTCTGCAATCTTATCTTTAAACTTTTTAATAGATTCATCTAGTTCTTCTTCAATTTTCTTTAATTCATCATAACTCTCAAGAACTTCTATAACAGGGTAATCAATCTTCTTTGTGTTTTTCACTTCACTTTTTTTGTCATTAAGATTTTTGTATATATTACCTATTTTAGTTGGCTTGTTTTTTATGTATTCTCTTGCTACCTGACCAGGAATAAATAGTCTATCATCATTATTAATTTTTTTATAGACGTTTTTTATTTCTTCCAGAGTTTTATTATTCAAGTTAAAAGGAATTAATAAAACGTTAGTATCCAAAACTACTATAGCTTCATCTTTATTTAAATCATTTAAGTTCTTGGTTTCTATCGAAAATGCTCTACTTGGATTAGGCAAAATATTATTTTGAATAAAAATATCATTTTTATCATTACTCAATTTTAACCCTTCTCTCATAAATTATTGATTATCACTTAAATAACTGGCAACTGCAAAAACTACAAGAACTATGCTTGTTATTATTTGTAATGCAACAGCAGTATTGAATAAAAATATCCTTATATCTTCAGTAGAACGATTAAATAAATGAACATCTGAGAATGTCATTATACCTACACTTTTTATCAATTTATCGAGTAATATAAATTTATGATTATTAATAAAAACAACTGCCCATAAATAATAAAAAATCGAATAAGAAATTATCATTTCAATATAACTTGTTACAGCTAGAGATAATCTGTCATATCTATCTAAATCAGTAGATTTTACATTACCTTTTCTAGTTGCAACATCTCCATAGAAAGCATATATTATTTCTAAACTCCTTGAAATAGAACGAATGAAAAAATATATCAAAATAGTTTTGCTAACTGTAGTTGGGATTTGATTATTCCAAAATGAAAAATCAAATATTACAATTATTAAAATAGCAAAACCTAAAACTATACTCAAGTTGATCCAGTTGAAGTATTGAATTAATTTACCTTTGGCCTCAGAACTATTTTCAGTGTGTTTTTCTACCCAATTCTTTATCACATCAGAAATAAAATAATCTAAGGAAGTAACAGCTTTAATGATTTTAATAAAGATTTGAAAGAAAGGTGGTTTTGATTCCCTTTTTATAAAATGATTTTTTATACTAGAATTTTGCATAAAGTAAAAAATGAAATCTTTTGATTTAAGATATAAGGATTTACTTATTTTGTTTTTTGAACAATTCTTTTGTTCTTTTAGCTTTTTGACTGCAAGAGAAACATGCTCTCTTTTTATTTTAAAGCATGCAAAAATTTTGGAACCGATTAGTATAAATAAAAAGAGCACTAGAGCTAATAATATTAAAAAACTATTATTAGAAATCAAAGGAACAAAACACAGATAATTATAAAACAACATCAGCCCAACAAAGATAATTGATAATACTGTCAGAATAATTTTCAGAAATAACTGGAATTTTTCAAGCGATAAGCTAAAAAGAATAATTGCTACACTGATAATTATTAAAATGATAATATAAATAATATTAATCAGCCCCAGCATTACTTAATTCTAATAAATTTTATTATCCCATCTCCAATGAAAAACCATCTGGGGTTATCCCCTGGTCATTAAGTTTACCTTTATATATAACAGATCGTTTTCTTAGCATTTCTTTTTCTTCAGTATTTAAATCAGCTTTATTTAATTGATGTTTATATGCTGGTATTTTAGATGCTGGTATTTTAGGCGTCTTATTTCCATCAGAATCATAATAATTAATTGGAGCACAAAACAAATATTTAAGATATTCGCCATTCTCAAAAATATCAATAAATGATATAGGGCTTTCATTATAAAAATGGTCATTTTTATAACTTATGAATTGAAGTGATATTCCCTCACTAATATTTACAACTTTTCTTTTTAAACTCTTATTTTTATAGATTGATTTATATTTATTTATAAAGCTTATGTTTTTGATTTTCCCATGCACAAAATATCCCATAGGAGCTACTGTATATAACAAATCAAAAATACTCCACTTCTGGATAAATTGACTAAGATCAAAATTGCTCTTAACTAAATAGATTTCTAATATATTATTTTCTTCTAAATCAAAATTAAAGTTCTTACTTTTCCTTTTGAAAGTTTTAAAATCTGAATTCTGATTAACCTTTAACCTTAATAATGGAATTGGAAAAGTAGCACTTGTTGAAGGATCTAGAATGTTTTTTATTGAGAAATCAAAATATTTAGGTGAATCACCTTTGCTTTTTAAATGAAACTTTGCAGGATAGTCCTCTGTTTTCTTATGATATGTAATTGAGAAGTTTTTAAGATTAACACTTTCACAAATATCAAAATAATCAGCATCTACAGGGAATAATCTTAATTTGAATTCATTGTTCATAAATTCAAGCTTAAAATCATAGTCGTCACCAACACTCATAGGTATGAGTCTCAATAAATCATATTGTTTAAATTTTATGCATATGTTTTTTGACATGATTTTAGCTCCTAAAACTAAATACTGGAATTCCTTATATATAAAAAATAGTTTTTTAAATACAAACTCAAATCATCAAGTTTATACTTAAAAAACCACACCTTATAACCCACAAACCCTTACCAAACAAAACATCTCGCCACTTCAACACTATGTCCACTTTGTTGAGATCAAAGTGTATTGCTAAAAAAATAACCTAATCCTTGAACTTATATCATAGTTTTTTAAACCTCTAACTCAGTTCATCTTAACCATATGAAAACCCCGGTTCCAAAGATTT
>Ga0182234_10093_pt1 | contig 41603 bp, 46 predicted proteins | sample hydfratesGB_TM_A_FD_145595 | JGI IMG/M metagenome (GOLD analysis project Ga0182234, IMG submission 145595) | Subsurface microbial communities from deep shales in Ohio, USA - hydraulic fracturing test GB_TM_A | ecosystem: Environmental > Aquatic > Deep subsurface > Shale gas/oil reservoir >...
AAATCTTTGGAACCGGGGTTTTCATATGGTTAAGATGAACTGAGTTAGAGGTTTAAAAAACTATGATATAAGTTCAAGGATTAGGTTATTTTTTTAGCAATACACTTTGATCTCAACAAAGTGGACATAGTGTTGAGGTGGGGCAGAGGTTTTAGAGTGAATATAAATAATATATATAAATTAGTTTTTTATATTTGAATCTCGAGAGAGGTTTTGATGTAAAAAACTATTTTTTTATGTGTAGAGAATATTTTATCAATAAATTTTTACGAATATAATTTAATTCTAAAATAATTTAAAGGAGATGATTTTTAATAATGAAATTTAAGGAGCCAAGAGTAATAGCAGAAATAGGTTGTAATCATAAAGGGGAAATGGAAATTGCAAAAGAATTAATACATACAGCAAAAATCTTTGCGAAAGTTGACGTAGTTAAATTTCAGAAAAGAGATATTGATACCTGGACAGAATTGAAACCAGAACAGTATCATTCACCACATCCTAACCCAGTTAATTCTTATGGTGAAACCTATAGAAAACATAGACAATTTTTAGAGTTTGATTTTGAACAACATAAAGAATTAATGGATTACTGTGAAGAAATAGATATTGAATACAGCACTTCAGTTTGGGATTTGCCTTCAGCAAAAGGTATAGCTGAACTTAATCCAAAAATGATAAAAATTCCTTCTGCTTGTAATACAAATTTCAAAATGTTAGATTGGTTATGTGAAAACTATGAAGGCGAGATACATGTTTCTACAGGAATGACAACCAAAGATGAAATAGAAGAAATAGTAGAATTATTTATTGATAAATCTCGAAATAAAGATTTAGTTTTATATAATTGTGTTTCTGGTTATCCGGTTCCATTTGAAGATGTTAGCTTATTAGAAATTAAAGAGTTAAAAGAGAAGTATGAAGAAAAGGTTAAAGAGATAGGGTTTTCTGGACACCATAGAGGGATTGCAATTGATGTAGCCGCTTACACTTTAGGTGCTTCTACTGTTGAGAGACATTATACTTTAGATAGAACTTGGAAGGGAACTGATCACGCAGCTTCTTTAGAACCAAATGGATTAAGGAAATTAAAAAGAGACCTCGAAGCTGCATATGATTCTCTTACTTATAAAAATGAAGACATCTTAGAAATTGAAAAAGTTCAGCGAAAAAAATTAAAATATGAACGTGGTTTAGATGAATAAATTAGCTGAGACAGTAGCTTTTATTCCAGTTAGAGGTGGGAGTAAATCTATACCATTAAAAAATATAAAAAAAATTAATGGGAGGCCTTTGATTTATTGGGTTTTAGATGCAACTACAGAGTGTGAAGGAATAGATAAAGTTGTTGTGTCTACTGATAGCAAAAAAATATCAGAAGTTGTAGACAAATATAATTCTAAAAAAATAAAAATTATTGATCGTTCAAAAGAAGTATCTACAGATACTGCTAGTACAGAATCAGTTATGTTAGAATTTGCCGATAATTATGATTTTAACGACATAATATTAGTTCAAGCTACATCACCGCTTTTAGATGCAAAAGATTTGAATAGGGGCTTAGAAAAATATAGAGAAAAAGATACAGACAGCATATTGTCAGTTGTAAGACAAAAAAGATTTATCTGGGAAGAGCAGGGTTCTGAAGCTAAGCCTTTTAATTATAATTATAATGAGCGTCCACGTCGCCAGGAGTTTGCTGGCTTTTTAGTTGAAAATGGAGCTTTTTATATTACTTCTAAAAAAAGATTATTAAAATATAAATCTAGACTCTCAGGTAATATTGAAATTATAGAGATGGATGAGGAAACATATTTTGAAATTGATGAACCTACTGATTGGGTTATTGTTGAAGAATTATTGAAGCAGAAATATGGCAATAAAAATATGAAAGATATTAAATTCGATAAAATTAAATGTGTTTTAAGTGATAGTGATGGAGTACTTACAGATGGCGGTATGTATTATTCTGAAAACGGTGATGAGCTTAAAAAGTTTAACACTAAAGATGGTAAAGGATTCGAACTATTAAGAAAAAATAGTTATATTACTGGAATAATAACTGGAGAAAATGTTAATTTAGTAAAGAGAAGAGCAGAAAAATTGCAATTAGATGAAGTGTTTTTAGGAATTAAAGATAAGTTGCAAGTATTAGATGAAATTTGTGATAAATACGACCTTAAATATGAAAATATTGCTTATATTGGTGATGATATAAATGATTTAGAGATTATGGATAAAGTTGGCTTTAGTTGTGCTGTGAATAATGCTGCTCAATCTGTAAAAGATATTTCTGATTATCTCACTTCTTTAAATGGTGGTAAGGGTGCTTTTAGAGAGTTTACTCAGGTTATATTAAAAAATAATGAAAGTTGATTATATGAAGGAATTAAAAAATAGATTTTTTGATTTTGAAAAAGAATACAATTTATTTCATATTCAGAATGAAAATGGTTTATATTATTGGGATTTATGCAGATATGATATTTTTAAAAAGATATTTCGATTACAAAATCATTTTAAAATACAAAAAACAAAACACAATTCAGATTTTATATTTAAAAAAATACCAATCTATTTTAAAAAAGTTATAAAAATGTTTGAAAATGAGTTGGTCTTACGGGATTATTTGAAAACTGATTATAAATATATTTTTTTGATTGCTTCAAGGTTTATAAAAGATGGGAAAATATTTGATAATGCTTCAAACGATTTTTTAGAAATTTTAAAACCTCAAACATTTATAATTGAAAAATATAATGAAGATACTGAAAACTATTATCCTTATAGATTATTATTGAAAAGAAAATTCGTTAGATATTTAAGTGAATCCAAAAAAAATAACAAAATTTCAGATCTATTGGTAAAAGAATTCAATTTAAATAAAACTGAACTAAATAAGTTGATAAATTATAATATAAAAAAATATTATATTGATTATTATTATTATAGGGATATCATTAACAAAATTAATCCAAAAGCAATATTTGTACATCAAAATGGGATCCAAAAAGCTTTATTTGCTGCCGCTAATGATATTGGTATTTCTACAATTGAATTTCAACATGGGATTATTAATAAATATCATCCACAATATTCATATAATAATAAAATTGACTATAATCATCTAAATACTTTTCCAAAATATTTATTTTTACTTTCGGAATATTGGCAAGAAAAATTTTATTATCCCTCTACAAAAATAGTTATGGGGAATAATGAGTTTTATTCTGAAGATTCTACCCCAAAAAAAGAAGAGGATATTACAACAATTATTTTTTCTAGAGATCATACTGAAAATTTATTAAAATTATCAAAAGAGTTTTCTAATACTTATGAAGGATTTATATATATAAAACTACATCCCAATCAGTATGAAAATAAATCATATATTGAGGATGAAGTTTCTAGCTTGAAAAATGTTAAAATAATAACTGATGAACTCACTATTGGAAATTTATTAAAAAAATCTAGAGCTATAATTACCATAACTTCTACAGTTGTTTATGAAGCTTTACAATTGGGAGTTAAAGTTTTTTTGTTAAAAAAACAAAATTATTATGAGCATTATGATTTATTTAATAATCCGAATGTTTATATAATAAATAATAGCAATGAAATAACAAAAAAGATAAATAATGAATTTGATTATGAAAATGATTTTAATTTTTTTCGAAAGTTTAATGAACAAAAATTTAGAAAGTTTATTAATGAATTATAGTTAGTTATAACTTTTGTATTTCATTTTATAAATATACTAATTAAATTTAAAAAAGTTAAATTATGGGGGGGGTTAACTTGTTACCTACTTTTTTTATTGGAGGAGCTGCAAAATGTGGTTCTTTTACTCTATATCATTATTTGAATCAACATCCAAATATATTAATGAGTAAATGTAAAGAACCTGGATATTTTGATGATGTTCATAAAAATGATATAAACTGGTATAGAGAACAATTTAATAATTGGAATGGGGAAAAAGAAATTGGTGAGGCAACAGTAGAATATATGGTTGATGAAAATTCACCAAAACGAATAAAAAAGCTTTTACCAAATTCTAAATTTATTTTTATACTTAGAAACCCTTATGAAAGAGCTAACTCACATTATTGGCATAGAATAAAACAAGGGGATATAGATGCAACTAAGTCTTTTGAAGAAATAATATTAGAAGGTGAAAATTCTTTTCCAATTAAGTATAGTCTTTATTGGACACATCTTAAAAGATTTTTAGAGTTTTTTCCTAAAAACCAAATTAAAATTTTAATATTAGAGGATTTAACTAAAAATAGAGATGAAGTTTTTAGAGAAATATTTAATTTTTTGAGTGTAGATGAAAAATTCAAGGTGGATTATAAAGGCCATAAAAACAAAGCTAAAATACAGCGGTCTTTTTTATTAGATGAACTTTTAAAGCATACTAAATTTAAATTCATAAAAGTTAAAGACTATATACCTGTTTTTTTAAAACAAAAATTATTAAAAATATATAATTTAGTAGATAACGCAAACAAAAAAGAATTTTCTAAGCCTGCTTTATCTAATGAAAATATCTATGAATTATCAAAATATTTCACTAATGAAATTAATGGCATTGAAGCATTTTTAGAGCGCGATCTTAAAGAATGGAAAAAATATAATGGTAGAAAGATAAAAAATATACTTGTCAACATATAGTCCTTATGACAATGGAGTGGCAGAAGCAGCCTTTAAAGTAGTTAAGAATGAATTCGCTTATGATAGAAATTTCAACACCTTTGAAGAGCTGGAATACGAGCTATTTGACTATGTTAACTGGTATAATAACCACAGAATCCACGTGTCGTTAGATGACCTAAAGCCTGTTGAATATAGATATTTAATGTTCGACAAATAATTGTTTTAAAAAGGATTGACAATTCATTTTAAGTTGTTTATAGTAAAAGACAAAATGGACTACAATTTATTTAGTTTGAACAATTTCTATAATTTAGAATAATACAATAGGTGGTGTTTTAAATATAAAATTAATTAAGAACACTTTATTATATACTATAGGTAATGTCCTCCCTAAGATACTTGCAATGGTTTTATTACCCATTTTTACAAGATATTTAACCCCAGAAGAATATGGTATTTTAAACTATACAAATTCTATAACTTCATTTTTATATGTTATATCACTATTTGCTTTAAATACATTTATTTTAAGATATTATTTTAAAATGGAAACTCAGCTAGAAAGGAAAAAATTAATAGGTAATATATCAATTTTTCTTTTTATATATAATATTTTATTATTATTTTTAGAAATATTTCTAACTCCTATTTTAATTAATGCTTTTTCAATTAAAATACCTTTTAAACCTTATTTTTTATTAGCTTTATTAAATAACTTTTTAAATTTATTCGCAGTTATTCCGCTGATAATTTATAGATTAAAAGAAAAAGCCTTAAAATTTTTATTATTGAATTTTTTCAAAACATTATTTGTTTATGGAGTTTCTTTATATCTTATTATAGTTTTAGATTATGGTGTTTTGGGTAAATATTATGCTAATTTTTTAGTCAATATATTTTTTCTTTTTATTTATTTATATATTATTTTTAAAAGTTCTGTTTTTAAAATTAATATAAAACAGATTAAACTTGCATTAATATTTTCTTTTCCGCTTTTGCCAGGTAAATTTTCTTATATGATAATCAACTTACTAGATAGAATTATGCTTGAAAGATATGTTTCTTTAGAGAATATGGGGATATATTCTATAGGATATACTTTGGGATTTGCAATTAATGTCTTTGTTCAAGGGGCCTATCAAGCATTTGAGCCTGTGTTTTTCAAAAATTATGGAAATGATAATTTCAATAATATATATAAAAAAATTAAAAGCCATTATTTTTCATTGGCTATTTTATTAGGATTTGGAGTATCCCTTTTTTCCAGAGAAATCATATTAATTTTCACTACCAATAGCTATTTAGAAGCTTACAAGATTGTACCACTAATTGTTATTGCAGCAATATTCAAGGCGAAATATTTAGTTGAAGCTACTGTAACTATTGCTTCAAGTAATAATAAAATTATTACTTATGCTACTTTCGGAGGTGCTTTAATTAATATTTCTGTAAATTTATTATTCATGCCAAAGATTGGTATTTATGCAGCTGCTTTATCAACAATAGCTTCTTTTGTTTTCATAACATTTGTTGTAAATATATTAAATTATCGTTATGAAAGATTTAAAGATACGTTACTTTTTAAAGACTTTATTTCAATCATTATATTTATAATTTTAATTATGTTTAACATATTTTTCATTAGTATTACTAATATATATACAATAATTATTAAAGCTTTAATCTTATTAGTTTATGGTCTAGTAGTGAAAGAAATATATAATATAAAAATAAAATATTTTATAAAAAATATATTTAGTAAATCAGATGAAAAAGGTTTTTTATAAAAAGTTGTGAATGTCAAAAGTATGATAATAAAATACAGAAAATATATTAACAAATAACAGATATTTGGGGTGAATATTTATGAATAAAAAAACTAAAGGGATTATACTTGCCGGAGGTTCAGGCACAAGATTATATCCTTTAACATTAGTGACAAGTAAACAGTTATTACCGGTATATGATAAACCAATGATATATTATCCATTGTCAATTTTGATGTTAGCTGGAATTCAAGAAATATTAATTATTTCAACTCCAGAAGATTTACCACGATTTGAAGATTTACTAGGAGATGGAAGTCAGTTTGGCATAGAATTAAGTTATGAAGTACAACCTTCTCCAGATGGACTTGCTCAGGCTTTTATTATTGGGGAAGAATTTATTGGTGATGATGATGTCGCAATGATTTTAGGAGATAATATTTTCTATGGTAATCATTTAACTTCTTTACTTAAAGAAGCAGTTAATAATGAAGATCGAGCCACTGTTTTTGGCTATTATGTAGATGATCCAGAACGCTTTGGTATAGTTGATTTTGATGAACAAGGTCAGGTTACTTCTTTAGAAGAGAAACCTAATAACCCTAAATCAAATTATGCAGTAACTGGATTATATTTTTACGATAATAGAGTAGTTGATTTTGCTAAGAATTTAGAGCCAAGTGACCGGGGAGAGCTTGAGATAACTGATTTAAATAAAATATATTTGGAAGAAGGCGATCTTGATGTTCAATTGTTGGGTAGAGGTTTTGCCTGGCTAGATACGGGGAAAATGGATACCCTTTTGGAAGCAGCTGAATTTGTAAGAACAATAGAACACCGTCAGGGAATAAAAATTTCTGCTTTAGAAGAAATAGCTTATAGAAATAACTGGATAGATAAAGATACTTTATTAGAGTCAGCTGAGAAATATGGTAATTCTCCTTATGGACAGTTTCTTAAAAAAGTAGCTGAAGGTAAAATAAGATATTAATCAGAGGTGCAGTATGAAAGTAATAAAAACTGAGATTGAAAATTTATACATAATAGAAACTAAAGTATTTGAAGATAATAGAGGCTGGTTTACAGAGAGTTATTCAGCTAAAAAATTCAACGATAATGGTCTTGATATAGAATTTATTCAGGATAATCATTCTTTATCAAAAGAAAAAGGAGTATTAAGAGGACTTCATTTTCAGCTTGAACCAAAAGCACAAACTAAATTGGTTAGATGTACCAGAGGTAGTATTTATGATGTTGCAGTTGACTTAAGAGAAGGTTCTCCTACATATAAAAAGTGGTTTGGAGTAGAATTAAATTCTGAAAACAAAAAACAGTTCTTAATACCTAAAGGTTTTGCTCATGGGTTTTTAACTTTAAGTGATGATTCTGAAGTACAGTATAAAGTTGATGAATATTATGCTCCTGAATATGATAGAAGTATTAGATTTAATGATCCTGAAATAAATGTTGATTGGGGAATAGATAATCCTATTCTATCAGAAAAAGATGAAAAAGCACCTTTATTAAAAAATAGTGACTGTAATTTTAAATATTTAATGAAGTGAGGTTTAAATAGATGAATATTTTAGTAACTGGTGGAGCCGGTTTTATCGGCAGCAACTTTATATTTTATATGCTTGACAAACATCCTGAATACAGAATTGTCTGTCTTGATGCTTTAACTTATGCTGGCAACTTAAAAACTTTAGAACCAGTAATGAATAATGATAATTTTAGATTTGTTAAAGGTGATATTAGAGATAGAGGTTTTATCTTTAATTTATTTGAAGAAGAAAATTTTGATATGATAGTTAACTTTGCTGCTGAGTCTCATGTTGATCGTTCTATTGAAGATCCCGGAGTATTTTTAGAAACTAATATTATGGGAACGCAGGTTTTAATGGATGCCTGTCGCGAATATGGAATTGAAAGATTTCATCAAGTATCAACTGATGAAGTTTATGGTGATTTACCATTAGATAAACCCGAGTTAATGTTTACTGAAGATACATCAATTAAAACCTCTTCTCCTTATTCAGCTTCTAAAGCTTCTGCTGATTTATTAGTAGAAGCATATAATAGAACTTTTGGACTGCCGATTACTATTTCAAGATGTTCTAATAATTATGGCCCTTATCAATTTCCAGAGAAATTAATTCCTTTAATGATTTCTAAAGCTCTCGCAGAAGAAGAACTACCTGTTTATGGTAAAGGTGAAAATGTTAGAGACTGGTTATATGTTGAAGATCACTGCAGAGCTATTGATTTAATTCTACATAAAGGTCAAGATGGCGAAGTTTATAATATAGGTGGTCATAATGAAAGAAGTAATTTAGAAGTAGTTAAAAATATTCTAGACGAACTTGATAAATCAGAATCATTAATTACTTTCGTTGAAGATAGAGCTGGTCATGACTTAAGATATGCTATTGACCCTTCTAAGATAAGTAATGAACTTGGCTGGGAACCTACTATTTTATTTGATGAAGGTATTAAAAAGACTATTGATTGGTATCTTGATAATAAAGAATGGTGGGAAAATATTCTTAGTGGTGACTATAAGGATTATTATCAAAGAATGTATAAGGATAAGCAGGTGAATAATTAATGAAAGTTTTAGTTACCGGTGCTGATGGACAGCTTGGCTATGATGTTGTTAAAAAACTAAAAGAACTTAATATAGAACATATAGGTGTAGATAAGGAAGATTTTGATTTAACAATGGAGAAAGAAACTAAAAAATTTATATTAAATTATCAACCTGATGTAATTGTTCACTGCGCAGCTTATACTGATGTTGATCAGGCTGAAGTCGAGAGAGGGTTATGTTATCAGGTTAATGTTAAAGGAACAAGATATATAGCTGAAGTTGCAAAAAAATTAGATGCTAAAATCCTTTATATTAGCACTGACTATGTATTTGATGGCCAGGGTGAAGAACCTTTTGAAGTGACTGATGAACCTAATCCTATTAATTACTATGGAAAAACTAAATATCATGGAGAGCAGAAAGTACAGAGGTTATTAGATAAGTATTTTATTGTTAGAACCTCTTGGGTTTTTGGAGAACATGGTAATAATTTTGTAAAAACTATGCTTAGATTAGGTAAAGAAAGAGATGAAATATCAGTTGTGGCTGATCAATATGGTTCACCTACTTATACAGGAGATTTAGCAAAACTTATTATTGAAATGATAAAAACTGATAAATATGGCATTTATCATGCAACTAATGAAGGTTTTTGTAGTTGGTATGAATTTGCTAAAGAAATATTTAAATCTATAGATGTAGATGTTAAAGTTAAGCCTGTTAGTAGTGATGAGTTTGAAACTAAAGCTGAAAGACCTAATAATTCTAAATTATCTAAACAAATTTTGGTTGATAAGAAATTTAAAATATTAGATAACTATAAAAATACAATTCATAGATTTATTATGGATGAGAATAAAAATTGAAAATTATAAGGACCTTATAACTAACTTTTCTAGTTCGATTTTAATAGGTAAAATAATTTTGGTGATATTATTTTGAAAATATATACTATCCGGAAAGAAATATTATGTACTGGATATTAGAAATTAATTTTAGGAGTTGTGACTTTGAAAATTTATATACATAGATTATATAAATATTTTAATATAGATATAATATTTTTAATTCTGGGCATTACTATTACAATGCCTATATTAACTATAAGTATGTCAGGAAGACAAATTTCTGTTTTTTATGTAATTTTTATATTATCTATGATAATCTTATTTTTTGATTTTTTTAATTCTAAATTTAATTTTAAATTAAACAAAAATTCTGCTTTGTTTTTGGTTTGGTTATTATTAAGTTTATTATCATCACTTTTTGGTATAATGTATTTTAATTCTAAAGTGATATGGGTGAATAAAATAGTTAGTTATATTCCTAAAATAATAGCTTATTCGTTGGTTTTAATTTTTATTGCTTCATCAAAGAATAAAAAAAATATCATAAAATTATTTTTAAAAGGTTTTTTGATTGGAATTATTATAAATATAATCTGGGCTTTTGCTGATGGTTTAATATATTATATTTTTAATTTTTCTATTAGTAATGAAATATTTAGTGACTATATGAAAAATATTGCAACAACTAGAAAAGGCGTATCTATTATTAAAGGGGGGACTATAAGGGTTGGAGGACTAAATTATGATCCAGCTCATTTAGGTGGATTAATACCTATAATTATCGGATATTCAATCATTAAAAAAAAGCATATATTGTTATTCCTATCAATTGGATCTTTAATATTTAGTCAAAGCACAACTGCTTTAGTAAGTAGTTTAATAATAATTATAATAAATTTAAAGTTTGTTAACTATAAAATTAACATAAAATCAATTGTAAAATCAACATTTATTTTACTAGGCATTATGATATTATTGATATCATCTTTATATATGAATCTTAATTTTTTAGGAATATTTAGTAATAATTATAAAGCTTTTATTAACAGGGTTACTAAGGTGTATATTAATCAATTTACAACTAATACAAGATTTTTATATCACCGATATATTCCAAATTCTTTATATTTTAATAATTTTAAGGTGTTAACTGGCACAGGTTTTGGTACTGCATCTTATCCTTATGTATATAATGATAAAATTCGTAGTATTATGGAATTAAGGCAATTTCCTTATGATCCAGAAAGTACTTATATTTCATATTTATTTGATACGGGTATTTTGGGTTTTATGATATATATTTTAGTATTAATTAGACTATTTTATTATTATTATAAATATAAAGTTAATATTATTCTTTTGCTTTCAATAGAAAGTATAATCCTATCTGGTTTATTTTATCATTATACTATAACAGCTTATCAAGTTTTTATATTGATAATTGCTTCAATTTATATATCTGTTTCATCAGAAAAAAGTGAGAAGTTAACTTAGAAAGGGGAAAATTAATAATGATTAAAAATCTTGCTAAAAATAATATATTTTTTCATACAGTATATAAATCTTTAAAAAATAATGTATTTTTATATAAATTAAATTTGATATTTAAAGATCAACAAAATTTATTAGTAGATACTAATACAGATATTTGTATTAACGGTTATCCTCGGTCGGGAAATACTTTTTTAACAGTTTTACTAGATCGTTTAACTGAAGATTATTTCAAAATTGCCCATCATACTCATACACTAGTAAATTTTAAATTGGCAATATAATACACCTACTATAATTCTTATAAGAAACCCATTAGATAATGTTGCTTCATTTATGGTGCGAAAACACGACCAAGATATAAAAATTTTATTACAAGATTATATAAATTTTTACAATTATGTGGATAATAAATTGAATAAAGATAACTTTTTAATAGTATCTTTTGAAACATTAAGAAATGATTTAGAATTTTTACTTAATCACATATCTAATCAATTTAATATTTCATTAGAAGTAAAAGATTATTATTCTAATATTAAGGAATTAGAGGAAGAAATCTTCAATATAATTAAAAATAATACCTCAAAATGGGAAAATAAAAAAATAATGATGAAATAAAAAGAGAAATTGCAATACCATCGTCAAAAAAAGAAGATAAAAAGATTAAATATAAAAATATTATAAAAAGTATGGATTTATATGACCAAGCTGATAGAATTTACAATGATTTATATAAAATATAAGAAGGTGTTTTTGTGTCTGAACCAAAGATGTTATCAATAGTAATAGTTAGTTATAAAAATTTAAAAGATTTGGTAAATTGTTTAAACTCTATATACAAATATAATGATATAGGATCTAGGCTAGAAATAATTATTATAGATAATAGCCCAAATAGGAATGTATATAATTTTATTAAAAAAGAATATAAAGAAGTTGTTATTGTTGATAATGATAACAATGGTTTTGGAGAAGCTAATAACATTGGTGCAGAATTAGCAAATGGGAAATATTTATTATTTTTAAATCCAGATACTATTTTGATAGAGCCGTTATTTCAATTTGCTGTAAATAAGTTTGAACAAAATAATAAACTAGGATTATTTGGTGTAAAATTAATTGATAAAAATTTAGATTCAAATATATCTTTTTACTTTATCGATAAAAAAGGAATAATTTATGCTCAGTTTATTAAATTTTTAAATAAGTTTAATATATATATTGATGGATTAATGTATATAGCAGGAGCAGATTTGTTCGTGAGGAAAGATTTATTTTTGCAATGTGGTAAATTTGATGAGAACATTTTTATGTACAATGAAGAACCAGATTTAGTTAAAAGAATTAAAAATGAAGGCATGAAGACTGACTTTTTTCCAGAAAAAAAGATAATACATTTAGAAGGAAAGACTACCAAAGATAAGAGTCAGGCTTTAAAAAGGCGACTTAATTCTACAAAATATTATTGTGATAAATATAATCTTGATTTTGAAAAATATTTAATTAAAGAGTATAGATATAATATTTTAAAAATATTCATATTTAAATTAATAGATAAAGAAAGAGCTAATATTTTAAAAAAGTATAATAAGATTATCAAAGATTTCATTAACTAATTTTACTATTCAAATATTTATTAAAGGAATGATGATATAATGTTCAAAAATAAAACACTATTAATAACAGGTGGAACGGGTTCATTTGGTAATGCAGTCTTAAAGAGATTTTTAGATACAGACATTAAAGAAATAAGAATCTTTTCTCGTGATGAAAAGAAACAAAATGATATGCGCAAAAAATATAAAAATGATAAAATAAAGTTCTTTATTGGTAATGTAAGAGATGAAAACAGTTTAAGAGATGCAATGCATGGAGTAGATTATATCTTTCATGCAGCAGCTTTAAAACAGGTACCTTCCTGTGAATTCTTCCCAGTCGAAGCTGTTAAAACAAATATTTTGGGGACCAATAATGTACTTAATACTGCTGTAGCAAGTGGAGTAGAAAAAGTAATCTGCTTATCCACTGACAAAGCAGCTTATCCTATCAATGCTATGGGAATTTCTAAGGCTATGATGGAAAAAGTATTTGTAGCTAAATCACAAAAATTATCTACAGAAGAAACAGTTATCTGTGGAACCCGCTATGGTAATGTAATGGCTTCTCGTGGTTCAGTTATTCCCTTATTTATTAAACAGATAAAAGATGGTGATCCAATTACTGTAACCAATCCAGATATGACAAGATTTTTAATGAAACTGGAAGAAGCTGTTGAATTAGTACTTTTTGCTTATGAAAATGCTGAAGCAGGAGATATAATGGTGCAGAAAGCTCCAGCCTGTACTATTGGAGATTTGGCTCAGGCAATTAAGGAATTATTTAATGCTGATAATGAAATTAAAATTATTGGCACCAGACATGGTGAAAAGTTATTTGAAACTCTACTTACTAAAGAAGAATATCTAGTAGCTGAAGATCTGGGTGGTTTCTTTAGAGTACCAGCTGATACAAGAGACTTAAATTATGATAAGTATTTTGTAGAAGGAGAAGAAGAACTCTCCGGCAATCGAGAATATAATTCTCACAACACAAAAAGATTAACTGTAGAAGAAGTAAAGGAAAAATTATTGGAACTTGATTATGTACAGAATGAATTAAATAATTGGCCTGAATAAAGGAAGGTTGATCTTTAATGAAAATATTAGTAACAGGTTCAGAAGGTTTTGTCGGGAAAAATCTAAGAGCTGAATTAAAAAATAGAGGTTATGAAGATATATTCTGTTATGATAGAGAAACAGATGAAGAACTATTAGATAAATATACTAAAGAATGTGATTTTGTTTATCATCTGGCCGGTGTCAACCGCCCAGAAAATGATGAAGAATTTATGAAGGGTAATTATGGTTTTACTTCTAAAGTTTTAGATTTATTAAAAAAACATAATAATCAGGCTCCAGTCTTAATTACTTCTTCCATTCAGGCAGAATTAGATAACCCTTATGGCAGAAGTAAAAAAGCAGGGGAAGAGGTTATCTTTGAATATGGTAGAGAAACAGGAGCAGAAGTCTATGTTTATCGGCTACCTAATCTCTTTGGTAAATGGTCAAAACCAAACTATAATTCAGTAGTAGCTACTTTCTGTCATAATATAGCTAATGACTTAGAAATTGAAGTCCATGATTCAGAAGTAGAATTAAACCTAGCCTATATTGATGATGTAGTAGAGCAGTTTATTAATGCTTTAGATGATCAAGTGGTTAAAGAAGATAAATACTGTAAAGTACCAGTAACTCATAATGTTAAACTTGGTAAATTAGCAGAACTAATAAAAAGCTTTAAAGAAAGCAGAGAAAATCTTTATTTACCTGATATGGGAGATGAATTCACTAAAAAATTATACAGTATGTATTTAAGTTATTTACCAGAAGATAACTTTTCTTATGATTTAAAAATGCATCAGGATGAAAGAGGTTCTTTTACAGAAATGCTGAGAACTGAAGATAGTGGTCAGGTTTCAATTAATGTATCTAAACCCGGTATAACTAAGGGAAACCACTGGCATCATACTAAAAACGAGAAATTTTTAGTAGTCAGCGGCCAGGGAATAATTAGATTTAGAAATATTTATTCTGAAGAAGTAATAGAATATGAGGTAAGTGGAGACAAATTAGAAGTAGTAGATATACCAACAGGTTATACCCACAATATAGAAAACACTGGAGATACAAATATGGTGACAGTAATGTGGGCAAATGAATGTTATGATCCAGATAATCCTGATACATACTTTTTGGAGGTTTAATTAAATGGATAAGTTAAAAGTAATGACTATTATAGGAACCAGACCTGAGATAATACGCTTATCTGAGGTTATAAAAGCCTGTGATAGATATTTTGATCATCACTTAGTACATACAGGTCAGAATTATGATTATGAGTTAAATGAGGTCTTTTTTGAAGAACTGGGAATAAGAGAACCAGATCATTTTTTAGAAGCTGTAGGAGATCATTTAGGAGATACTATTGGGAATATAATCTCGAAATCATATGAGCTTTTAGCTGAAGAAATGCCGGATGCCTTACTTATCTTAGGTGATACAAACTCAGCTCTTTGCTCTATAGCAGCTAAAAGATTAAAAATACCTATTTTCCATATGGAAGCCGGTAATAGATGCTTTGATCAAAATGTACCGGAAGAGATAAACAGAAAGATTGTAGACCATATTTCTGATATTAATCTACCTTATACAGAACACAGCCGCAGATATCTTTTATCAGAAGGTATTAGAAAAGAACATATTTTTGTAACCGGTTCACCAATGACTGAAGTAATAAAAAAACATAAAGAAAAAATAGAAAATAGTAATGTTTTAGAAGAACTAGATCTTGAAAAAGATAATTATTTTCTTGTTTCTGCTCACCGAGAAGAAAATGTAGATAATGAAGAAAACTTTTTATCTTTGATGAATGCCTTAAATGACATTGCAGAAAAATATCAGATGCCCATTGTTTATTCAACTCATCCCAGAAGCAAAAAAAGAATTGAAGAAAGAGGATTTGAATTTCATCCTTTAGTTAAACAGCTTAAACCTTTTGGTTTCTTTGATTATAATAAGCTGCAGTTAAATTCTTTCTGTACTTTATCTGACAGTGGAACTCTTTCTGAAGAATCAGCTATTTTAGGTTTTCCAGGAGTTTTAATTAGAACTTCTACAGAAAGACCGGAAGTTTTAGATAAAGGTACAGTTGTAATCGGTGGTATAACTGAAAAAGATATAGTTCAGGCTGTCGATTTAAGTAGAAATATGAAAAAGAATAATGAAAAAACTTATTTAGCTGATGATTATCAGGATGATAATGTTTCAGTTAAGGTAGTTAAACTTATTCAGAGTTATGCTAAAATTATTGATGATGTTGTCTGGAGGAAAGGATAAATATAGATGGATATAATGGTGTTTGATGTACCAGCAGAAAGTGGCGGAGCATTATCTATATTAAATGACTTTTATCAGGAAGTTGTTGAAAATGATGATAAAAGTGTAAACTGGATTTTTGTTTTAAGCAATCCAGAGTATAAAGAGACTGATAATGTAAAAATATTAAATTTTCCCTGGGTGAAAAAAAGCTGGTTTCATCGGTTATATTTTGATCATTTTGTGGCTCCTAAATTGGTGGAAAAATATAACATAGATAAGATATTTTCTTTACAGAATGTAATAATTCCTAAAACTGATGTTGAACAAATATTATATGTTCATCAACCTCTTCCTTTTTCTGGATATAAATTTAATATTAGGGAAAATTTTAAATTCTGGGTATATCAAAATATAATTAATAAAAAAATTTATAGTTCGATTAAGGAAGCTGATAAAGTTATTGTTCAGACTCATTGGATGAAAGATGCTTCTATCGAAAAGACAGGGATTAATGAAGATAAAATAGATGTTGTTCCTCCGGAGATTAATTTAAATATTAAAGAAAAGTTCAATGTTTCTAAAAATAAAATTAATAGATTTTTTTTTCCGGCAGGTGCTAGTTACTATAAGAATCATAGGTTGATTGTTGAGGTTGCTAAATTGTTAAAAGAAAAAAATATTAGTGATTATAAAGTTATTTTCACCTTAGATGGTAGTGAAAATGATCATATAAATGAATTATTTAAAGAAGTTCAAAGATTTAATTTACCTATTGAATTTAGAGGTCGTTTAGAAAGGAAAGATGTTTTTAATTTATATACTAAATCTTATTTACTTTTCCCTTCTTATATTGAAACTTTTGGTTTGCCAATGTTGGAAGCAAAACTACATAAAACCATGATTTTAGCATCAGATAAAGCTTTTTCTCATGAAATCTTAGATGATTATGAGAATGCTTATTTTTTCGATCCCTTTGATAAAGAAGATTTGATGTTTAATATGGAGAAGCTAATTAAAAATAAATTAGAATATGAAAATGTTAATTTGGAATCTAAAATAAAGAATAAGTCATTATATCAAAAAGTAATATCATAAACGAGGTTATTAATTTGAATATATTATTTTTAACTCTTTCTAAAATGGAGAATTTAAATAAAAGGGGAATTTATACCGACCTTGTTAGAGAATTGGCTAATAAAGGCCATCAGGTATATGTTGTTTCTCCTCGAGAAAGAAGAATGAATCTACCAACTAAATTATATGAAAAAGGAAATATTCACAGCTTAAGAGTAAAGATCTTAAACATAACTAAATGTAATTTTATTGAAAAAGGGATTTCAACACTTTTGATAGAATGGCAGTATTTGTGGGCTGCAAAAAAATATTTTAAAAATATAGAATTTGATCTGGTGACTTATTCAACTCCCCCGATAACTTTTGAAAAGGTAGTTAAGTATTTTAAAGAAAGACAGAATAGTTTAACCTATTTAATTTTAAAGGATATTTTCCCTCAAAATGCTGTAGATATTGGAATAATGGATAAAAATTCTTTATTACATAAATATTTTAGACATAAAGAAAAAAAATTATATAAAATTTCTGATTATATAGGCTGCATGTCGGAAGCTAATAAAAATTATATATTAGAACATAATAGTTTTATTAATAAAAATAAAGTTGAAATATTTCCTAATGCTATAGAGCCAATTGAAAAATTGAATAAAGAAGAGATTAGCAAAGATATTTTAAAAAGATATAATATTCCTACAGATAAGACCATATTCCTATACGGAGGTAATCTGGGTAAACCACAGGGTATCGATTTCCTTCTTGATGTTGCTGAGAACTTTAACAGAATTGAGAATGCTCATTTATTAATAATTGGTTCAGGAACTGAATTTAAGAAAATAGAGAATTTTTTAGACAAGAGAAATTTAGATGATGTTTCTTTATTTAGTTATTTACCAAAAGAAGAATATGATAAAATAGTAGAAGCGGCAGATGTCGGTCTAATATTTTTAGATAAACGCTTTACAATTCCTAATTTCCCATCTAGATTAACTGCTTATATGGAGTACTCATTACCAATTTTAGCTGCTACTGATCCTAATACAGATTTAGGCGAGGTTATAGAGGGTTCAAATAGTGGTTATTGGCTTGAAAGTGGCGATTTAGAAACTTTTATTACTAAAGCCAACATATTATCTACCAAAAATGATATACGCCTGCAAATGGGCGTTAATGCACGTAACTTTCTAGAAGAAAATTATGATATTAGAGATACTGTTGAAATTTTAACAAAGCATTTGGGATAATTCAATAACAAACCACACTTCCTCTTTCTAAACTAAGATGATATCATTAAATCAAACATTAGTTCAGAAAGGGGTTATTTTATATGGAACAGTTATTTACCTTAATCAGCTCTTATGGTTTTCCAATGGTTCTTTCAATTTATCTACTGCTGCGCTTTGAATCACTGCTTAGAGGTCTTAAAGAATCAATAGACACTCTAATTATACTCAGCAATATCGAATCAGCAGATTTGAGAAAACTCAAAAAAGAAAAGAAACTTTAGCTTTAAGGAGCAGCCCCTTAAAAAAGAGGCTGCAGAAGTGATTAAAAAACTATTGTATCAAATAATTCAAAATAAGGTTTTAATTCTTCTTCCGTATACTTTGACTTACAGGTTAAAGGATTCAATTTACATTTCTCATGATTCTTGGGACAGTCCAGGTATTTGTTGTATACTAAAATTACCGGGAATTGCAAAGTAGTATTCCCGGAAGTTGCAAACTAAAATTCCCTATTATTGCAGAATAAAAAAGTCATTGCAGTCACCCCCAAAATACCGTACCCTTATATTAAGTCAACCACAACTTATATAAGGGAGGAAAATGGAGATGACATTAGCAATGACTGATATTAATGATATCAAAGAACTGTACTTTAAGAAAGGTTTAAATGTGGCTGAAATAATGAGAGAAACGGGTCATGATCGTAAAACAATTAATAAATACCTCGATATGACTGATTTTAATCTAGTTTTAGAAACACCTGAAAGATCCAAGCGTGGCTCCAAGTTGGACCCATTTAAGAAAACTATTGATGAGTGGCTTGAAGCTGATAAAAAAGTCTGGAGAAAACAGCGTCATACTGCAAAAAGGGTACATACCCGATTAACTGAACTCTATGGTAGTAAATATGACTGTTCATATCGCCTGTTAGCTGAGTATGTGCGAATCAAAAAGAAAGAGATATTTTCTGATGAACCTAAATTCTTTTTACCGTTAAAACATCTGCCTGGAGAAGCTCAGGTTGACTTTGGAAGAACAGATTTTAGAGAAAATGGGACTTTTTATGAAGGACACCACTTAAATCTCAGCTTCCCACAGAGTAATACTGGTTATTCGCAGCTATTTAAAGGTGAAAACCTGCAGTGTTTAGAACAGGGCATGATAAATATATTTAATCATCTTGGAGGTGTTCCCTCCAGAATAGTTTTTGACAATGCTTCCAGTATGGTTTCAGATATTGGGAAAAACAAGTATCGAAAGCTGACTGAACACTTCATGATGTTTAAAAACCACTTTAGATTTGAAGCAGTATTTTGTAATCCAGCAAGTGGGCATGAAAAAGGCAATATAGAGGGTAAAGTAGGTTATCACAGACGCAACTATTTTGTTCCACCACCAGAATTTGATAACTTAGATGAATTCAATAAATCATTACTTACTGAACTTGATGATGATCAGTACCGTGAACACTACAGAAAAAATGCTACTCAGCATGAATTATTTCAGGCTGATCTAAAAGCATTATTACCACTGCCTGAGATTGAATTTGAGCCAGCAATAGTTGTTTCTAAAAAAACTGATGCTAATGCCTTTATTACTATTCATAAAGGTAAACACAGATATTCTACTAAACCAAGTCTTGCTAAAAGCAATGTTTTTGTTAAACTTACAGCTGAGAAAGTGATAATCTTAGACCAGGATCTGAAAGAGATTGTCATTCACGATAGGCTTTATGGTGACTTAAAACAGGAATCAATTAACTGGCTCCTTTATTTAAGTCAGGTAGCCAAACGGCCAACAGCTTTAAAATATACTGGAATCTTTGATCTGTTTCCTGAAGAGGCTAAAGAATACCTTGATGGCTTAGATTATGAAAACTTAAGAGCAACTCTAAAAACTTTAAATACACTGATAGAAGAAACGAATTTTGAAGCTGCAGTAGATGCACTCTTAGATGCTATCTCTCATGGAGCAAGTGATACTGACAGTATCCAGGTCCTATTTAAGAGAAAAAATTCTAAGATTATGGAACTGGATGGTCATTTAGCAGCTAAAAATGCACCTGAATTACCTGAACTAAAACCTGATATTAGTTTTTATGATACTTTCTATACTGTAGCAGATGGAGTTGAAGCAAATGATTAAAGAACAGATTGCAGCCTGCTGCAAAACACTCAAATTAAGTCAGAACATAGCTGATAATTTTGAAAGTATTGAAGCAGAAAATCGACATGAATTTCTACTTAAAATACTGCAAAATGAAGTTGAATACCGTAAAGCCAAAAAGATAGAAAGACTGATTAAACAGGCTAAATTTTATACTATTAAGACCTTTGAAGGCTATTCGTTTGATGGAATTAGAATACCTTCTGCACTATCGATTGAAGATCTAAAAACAGGAAGCTTTATTGAGAAAAACGAGAATTTAATTTTATATGGGGCAGCCGGCACAGGTAAGACCCATCTTGCAACGGCGATTGGGCTGGAAGTCTGCCGCCAGAGAAAATCAGTTTTATTTTTTAGAACAGCAACATTGGTTAATCAATTAAGCAAGGCAAAAGAAGAAGGAAAACTGGACAAATTATTTAAAAAGATAGAAAAAGCAGACTTAATAATTTGTGATGAATGGGGCTATATTCCTCTCGACAGAGAGGGATCCCAGCTCCTGTTCCAGATAATTTCAGACTGTTATGAGAAAAAGAGCCTGATAATTACCACTAATCTTGAATTTAGTAAATGGGCTAATATTTTCTATGATGAGCAGATGACAGCTGCTTTAATTGATAGATTGGTGCACCACAGTCACCTACTTGTATTTCCTGGTGACAGTCATAGAATCAAAAATTCACTAATGAAAGGAGCCCAAAATTCACTTTAATTTTTCCCTATTGGGGGGCTGCGAAAAAACTTTGCAAAAACCGGGAATTTTAACTTGCAAAAAACATCCAGGCAGTAACAACCATTCATCTTATTTAGCAGACTGAATTCCTGAACCAGATCATTTAGCTTTTCTGACTTTCTAAAATTACCAAAGCATTCCTTAAACACTTCGTAATTAGGCAGCCTGGGATCACTGTTAATTTCTCTTACACCTGGAACTTTTTCTATCTCTTCAGCTTTCTCAAAGAGCAGTTGATATAATTCCTCTTCTGTATATTTTTTGTCAGACATTTACTGCACCTCTTTTTCTTCTGAGATCAAAAGCAGTTTTTCTTTAAAAGGACGGGGCAGATAAGCGGTATCCTTTCTCTTTGAATTAACTTCCTGATAGATTTTAAGAAAACGGTTTTTAACATATTCGTTATCTTCACTGTGACATAAAGCGGCAAAACCGCCAAAGTTGCGGACAGCTTCTCTAACACTTTCTGGAAGAGATGCCATTCCTTCAATGGAATTATAGTAGCCATACTTACGAACAGCTTTTAAAGCCAGATACCAGGCCTCTCCAGCCGTTATTTTAGCCTCATCAGGTAGTTTTAGCATTTCTACTTCCTTAACAATTTCTCCAGGAGTAGGAGGCCACTGGGGCCGATTGATAATCAACTTCTTAACTGCAGCCACTACCAGCTGATACTGATAATATTTTAAAAGGTCATGCCAGACTTCGACCATCAATTTAGTGCCGTCTTCATCATTTGGTTTAGGAAACTTAAAGCGGTTGCTGTAACAGTTATTTAAATAGCTTAGGATTTTAATGATTTCACTTTTTTCCATTTTGTTCTTCCTCCTTTGCCTCTAAATACAGTTTTTTTAATTGATCTGTTCTTTGAGAGGCGGTATTAGATTTAGAACTTTTTAGTTTGTTTTCCAGCTTAATTACCTGTTTTCTCAGTTTTTTAGCACTTAAAATATTACTCTTCCAGAACTGATCCTGCTGGGAGAAGTCAATAATTGCTTTAATCTCTGCAAAGCTGTAACCTTTATTCTCACTTTTTTTAGCTCCCACCGGACCCAGGCGGTGAAGTTTGTCAATTTCTTTAACCCACTTTTTGAAGCGGGAATCTGCCGGCTCTTTTTTGGGAACAGAGGCCCTGGAGTTATTCTTAAGGATCAAATCGATTAAGTAGCCTGTAAGTTCAGCTGCTTTATTTAAATTATCGTTTTTGAATGTTTTGTTTAGAAAAATTATTTCTGCATCTTTGTCAGCATCTGTTTCTACTTGAGCTTGAGTTTGAGCAGGAGCTGGAGTAAGAGCCTGAGTTAGAGCTTGAGAATCAAAACATTCTGTTTTAAGGGGCTTGTTACCATTTGTTTGGAGCCCCTTATTTTTCTCTTTAGATTTTTCATTTATCTGACTGAAAGGCTTTTTGAGAAATCTCTTTTCCTTACTTTCTTTTTTGAGAAATTTATAGAACTTAGGATTATAGACTTCTGCCAGCCTGATTAATTCTCCCAACAGGGGAGAGACCGGTAAAGCTGCCAGTTTATTTACTGCTGCCTTAATGTGATTGATATTCTGTAATGGTTGATACTTTAAAGCATTGATGATCAAAATCATAGAATTATCTCTGTCATATTTGATAAATTGATCTCTGCTTAAGATCTCAATTGCTTTTTCTATTTCTTTTTCCTTTAACTGCAGATCCTCAGCTATGTAGCTTAAAGGTAGACGGTAAAGCCCTTCGGAAATCCGATGCTGATTTGTAAGCAGATAGAGAGCGATCATCCTTGTTTTAAAATCCCAGCTTCTTACTTTGTTATCGATCCAGAAATTAGCCTGTACTTTTTGATAAGTCATTTTATCATCCTTTCTTTATTTAAGAATATTTTCACAATTTAGGTTAAAAAAATTAGTTTGCCTCCTTTCCTTTGATTTGACAGCGGTGCCTGGGCCTAAATAAAATTTATATTAGATATTATAGCATCTTCTGGAAAAAATTTTAAGGGGGCTTTGTAGTTTTTTCTAAATAATACCTATAGTTTATAAAGCGGGGATTGGAAAGAGTTTCAAAACGCTTTAAGAATATTTTTGAATGACAGAAGAGTAATTATAATTAAATAAAATATCTATATATGGAAATTTTTTGAAGTGGATATTGAAATATTATTTGATTTGATATATAATTTGCTAAAGAAAGAAAAGCGCTGGTTAAACCAAGAATTCCAAACTGCACAATAATTTCAATAGCTGATAATAATTATCTTGATAAAGAATCTATAGACGAAGTAAGAAAAGGGAGGGTTGATGATGGATAGTTTAAAAGAATTAAAGCAGAATGAAAAGCTTGCTATTAATTCAAACAATCTAGAAGAGGAAATTGATGCATATTTTGATAATGTTTCTAAAGAAGATTTAATAAAAGATTTGAGTGAAGCTGGGATTAAAATACTGGGTGGAGCTATTTAAAAGGCCCAGTGAATATAAATCACTTTTTTGATGAGGAAAAAGATGATAATTAAAAATTAATATTTGATTGCTGCTCCTACTCGGAATTTAAATTCTGGTGGGATTTTTTTGTTAGAGAGGATTGAACATTTATATAAGCAGGAAAAATTATACTGGCAAAGAACTATGTTATAATAGCAGCGCAATTTATCAATTGAAATTATTTAATAATTTATGGAATAAGATAGGACATGCTGTTATGGAAGAACTTTTTGATTTATAATAATTTACCAGGCAGGTGAATTGATGGAATTATTATTTAAACTTTTAAAGTCAGTATTTACTAAATTTAAGCACCCAAGAGGCATAGTTAGATTTATTGTTTTTTCTATTTTAGTTCTTATCTTTTGGAATTACTATCATTTTTTAACCTTAAAAACAGCTGTTATTTATTTTTTGTTTTCAATTATCTTTGCCGTTACAGCTTATAAATCAATTGATAACACATTATTTTTCAGCAAATACAAATTAAATCAGCTAGAAGAGATTATCAACCAGGGTAAAGCCCTGGATAATCCAGATTTATTCAGTAACCGCCCCTGGTATTTAATAGATGCCAAAGAAAAACTGGAATATATCAACTTAAAAGCTGATTATCATGCACAGCGGAGAGAAGAGCTAAAAGCATATAAAAGTTATTTACAAACTAAAAAATTAAAATTATCAGATCAAGAAGCTGCTCAAGTTAAAATAAATAGAGCTCTACTGCTTTTTAAATTTGGAGCTTATAATAAGTTGGATCTAATTTTGAATGAAGTAAATAAGAATCTTGATCAATTAGAGCCAAAAAGACTTGGCTTTTACTATAATTTAAAAGCCTTCATTGTGGAAAAGAAAGAGCTGGATCTTACTAAGTCGCTAAGTCTACTTCAAAAAGCCAAAGATTATATCTCAGATTTAGATAACGAGCCTACGTTGAAAGCACAATTATACAATAACTTCGGGAGAATCAGGAGACTACAGAATAATCTTACTGATGCCAGAAGCTATTATAAAAAGGCGAAAAAATATGCCGTTAAAAGCAATAAAGCTTCATTAATTGCTGTAATTTTCGATAATTTAATCAAGATTTATAGTACTCAAGGAGAATATGATTTATTAGAAAAGACCAAAGACGAATATTTGCGCCTGTTAGAGGACAGTCTTTTTAGCAGAGAAGAGACAATGAATCTGCAGCTGGCGATAGCGAGAGATAATTTAAGTCCATCTGATTATAAGTCGTTCCTTATTGATAGTTATTTCAGCAACAGAAAAGGATTAGATAAAGAAAAGATGCTGGTTTTTAATGCCACAACATTAAGATTAATGTATAATTCGGGGATGAATGTTCAGGTTGTTGCAGATCAAATTGCAAGAACCATTGATGATTATTTTAAACTTTCTATGCCGGATAAGTTTTTGCTGCTGCATGAAATTGAGATTTTTGTGAGAAATAAGAATAACTTAAAAAAATTTCATTGTAGAAGAAAAATGCCTAGACAAGCTAAAATCAAATTGGAAAATGCAATTAAGATGAAAGAAAAAGTAGAAAATTATATGCAAAATCAAGCTGCAGCTGATATAGAAAACTATTTAGGTTCATTAGAAGACTACCAGGTTCAGCGACGACTGGATTTTTTACAGCATAAAATAGGAGTCATTACAAATCACAAACCTTATAATTTTGATCAGGTTCATAAGCTTTTTGTGGATTTGATAGATATCTGTAAGTTTAATGGTTTAACTGAAAAACAAATTGAAAATGAACTTAATTTAGTTGATGAAGCCCTGGATTTAATGGATAAAAATTATGGTGATGAGTCAAAATTGAAAGAAGTGATCTTATCTCATCTTGAAAACCTTGATCAGTTATTTTCTGAAATAGAAGTTATTCCTTATTTTGATATGCATTATATTCGAATGTCTTATTATTATCTCACCCAGGGAGAGGAAGAAAAAGCAGCAGAATATTTTGATATTATTAAAGACTTAAAGTTAAACCCTAGATATTATTCTAATTGGGTTAAGGAGCAGCTAAGAGTTGTTTATGGCCATTTCAATTAGAATAACTTTGATAATTATTTGAATTAAGATTTTGGTTTTGATTCACTGTTGAATGATCTTTGAGATTTTTATAATAATGAGCATCTTAATTCGCTAATTTTGTCGATTCTATTGAAATGATAGCTGTGGTGGGATATAATTAGACTGGTAATTATATTAAAATAATTAAAAATTGGGGTTTATTAAATGCGTACTATTCAATTAATTTTAAAACGAATAATAGATATATTTATATCATTAATAGGACTAATGGTTATCAGTCCAATATTTTTACTCATTTATATAATGATTTATTTCAAATTGGGTTCTCCAGTCTTTTTTATTCAGAAAAGACCGGGTAAAAATGAAAAAATATTTAAGATGATTAAGTTTAGAACTATGTTAGATGTAAAAGATGAAAACGGTAAATTATTACCAGACAAAAAGCGTTTAACTTCTTTCGGTAAATTTCTTAGAAGCAGCAGTCTGGATGAACTGCCGGAATTAATAAATGTTTTAAAAGGAGAGATGAGCCTTGTAGGTCCCAGACCACTGCTGGTAGAGTATTTACCTCGCTATAATGAACATCAGGCCAGAAGACATGAAATGAGGCCGGGAATAACCGGTTTAGCTCAGGTAAATGGCAGGAATACAATCAGCTGGGAAGATAAATTTGATTATGATGTTAAATATATAGATAATTTTTCTCTACTCTTAGATTTGAAAATAATAATTAAAACATTTTTTAAAGTATTTAAAAGAGAAGATATTAGCAGTAAGAATCACGCAACAATGGAAAAATTTAATGGAACAGATAATTCTAATAGTTAATATGATAATTTAAAAAAATTAAGGAGGAGCAGATGTATAATATATTAATATTAAGTGCCGGAAGACGAGTTGAATTAGTTCAAAAATTTAAAGAAGCTAGAGATGAATTGAATATTACAGGGGAGATAATTGCCGCAGATATGAGTGAACAGGCTCCTGCTATTTATCATGCAGATAAATATGAAAAATTAGTTCATGTAAAAAATGAAAAGTATATAGATTCTTTAATTGAATTATGCAATAAACATAATATCTCAGCAATAATACCAACAATTGATACTGAATTACCAGTTTTAGCTAATAATAAAAATAAATTAGAAAAAACAGGAATAAAAGTTTTTATTTCTGATCAAAATGTTATTGATATTTGTAATGATAAATTTAATACGTATGATTTCTTTCTTAATAATGATATTGATACTCCAAAATTAATTACTGATGCTCAATTAGAAAAAGAAAATTATAATTTCCCTCTTTTTATAAAACCCAAAAATGGTAGTTCCAGTAAAAATACTTTTAAAGTGAATAATCAAAAAGAATTAGATTTTTTCACTGACTATGTTCCTGAACCGATTATATTAAATTTTATTGATGGGGAAGAATTTACTATTGATTGTTTTGTTGATTTTGAGCATAATCCTATTAGTATTGTGCCCAGACAGCGACTTGCAACTCGAGGTGGAGAAATTTCTAAAGGTAAAATTGTTTTGGATGACGATATTATCGCAGAAAGCAAAAAAATAATCGAGTTATTAAAGCCAATTGGTGCAATTACAATTCAATGTATTAAAGATGATAATTCAATCAAATTTTTTGAAATAAATCCCCGCTTTGGTGGAGGCTCTCCCATAAGTATTACAGCAGGTGCTAATTCATCTGAGTATATATATAGATTATTACAAGGAGAAAGTTTAAAAGAAGAAAGTGACATTAAGGATGGTTTAGTTGCTTTGAGATATGATCAGGCAGTTTTCTTAGATGATTCTGAGGTAGTAAAATTATGATTAAAGGAGTCATTTTTGATTTAGATGATACTTTAATATCAGAAAAAGAATACATAAAGAGCGGTTTTAAAGTTGTCTGTAATGTGATTTCAGAAAAATATAATTTAAATTTTGATAAAGTCTATCAAAAAATATTTGAACTATTTGATGAAGATAGTGATTATGTTTTTAATAGACTTCTGGATTGTTTTAATATTGAATATGATAAAGATTATATTTTGGAATTATTGAAAATTTATCGAGGACATTCTCCCGATATTTCTTTATATAGTGATGCAGAAGAAATATTAAATTATTTAGTAGGTGAAAATTATAAATTAGGGATTATTACAGATGGGTATAAAATTACTCAAAATAGAAAATTGGAATCATTAGATATTGATAATTACTTTGATTGTATAATTATTACAGATGAACTAGGAAAAGATTATTGGAAACCTCACAAAAAACCCTATAAGTTTTGCAGCAAAAATTTAGGTGTTGATTACTCATCTCTTATTTATGTTGGGGATAATATAAAAAAGGATTTTATTACTGCAAATAAACTTGGGATGCATACAGTTCAAATAGTTAGAGAAGATGGAGTATATAAAGATTTGGATAGTTTAGAAGAGAGTTATAAAGCAGATCATGTTATATCTGATTTAAATGAAATGAAAGAGATATATGATTTATAAAAACACATGTTGTTAAATTCAAAAATCGAATATTACAATTAGCTATATCTCTCACTAGAAAAATCTTTGGTGGGAGTTTTTTATTTATAGAAAGGCCATTCAATAACCCAATACCTAAAATTATCGAATGACCCCAGGGAAGAAAACGATTTCCTAAAATAAAATTAAATTTTTGCTAAACGAAAAATGTACCAGCTGCTAATTGAAATCTGTACCACTGTATAAGTAATAAATAAATTTGAGAAATATTTCACTTTATTGCAGGAAAAATTATACTTATAAAGAAATAAACTATTGTAAATCAACTTTTAATAATTGAAGGTTTGTTATATGAATGAGCGTTCTCTTTATACTTATGCTATGGCTAAAAGTCTTTATGACAATCGCAATGGTGATATTCTTGATATTTTAGTTCCTTTTGTAGTTCTAATAGTAAAAAATGAAGGTCCTGAAGCTGGAATAACTCAATTTGAAATTAGAAAAGAATTAAGGAAAAATTATAATCTTAAAATTCCACTTTATGTTTTAAAATCAATTATCACCAGAGCTAAGCGCAGCAATTATTTAAAACAGAAATCAAAGAAAGTATATTTAGCTGAAGAAGCTGATTCAGTTTTAAAAACAATTGAAACTGAAAGGGAAATAGACCGAGAAAATAATGAATTCATTCTGGGATTAAAGGAGTATCTAGAAGAAAATAATATTGAGCTCAGTTTTTCAAAAACAGCAGACAAATTAAATCAGGTGGTAAATAATAATCTCAATACCCTGACAACTTATTTAGGAGAATTTCCGGATACTAATAAAACAGGAATCAAAGAAAAAGAAGCCAAATACATTCTTAAATACTTTGAGCTACCATGCAGACGAATTAGCTCGTCCCTGTAGAGAATTAATGGAGATTTTGAGAAAACATAATTTTGAGTTTTAAATATTTGATTTCACTCTGCAGGAGATAAGAAGTGTGCTGAATAATTATCAGCATTTTTATAGCAGAACACTGAGTGATTTTAGAGATAACTCTCTTTATAATAAATTGAAAAGAGAGGGCTTAACGCCCTTTGATATTAGAGAAATAGTGGGTAAATTAGAGAGTTTGTTATTAGATAAAGATATTAATATTTATCCTATAGAAAAAGAATTAAGTAAAGAGGAAGATAAAGAACTTGATTATTCCATTATTGCCCGCTATAAAGATAATGATATAGCAGCCTATAATCATGATCTCTGGGCAATTGAATATATAAAAGAACTTAGGAATAAAAGAGTAACTAAATTAGAAAAAGCAAAAGCATTATTTTTAACCTGTGATTTAAATTTAGTAAAATATAATTTTTGTGCGGGTGGCCATAGAGATGATGGAACCTTAAATGAAGTTATTTCTACCTTTACTTTAAGTAATATTCTCTGGTTTAAAGACCCGGGGGTTAATAATGATCTTCCCTTAAATAGTGCGATTAGTATTCATGCTAATTCTTTATTTTTAGATAATGAATTTTGGAATGATTTTTATAATAAATTGGAGCTGATGAAAGAGCAGGAGATTATTGACGAAGAAGATATATCTTATCTTGCTTATAATACAAGCCTGGAAAAAACTCTGGCAGATTTAAACGATAATCAGAAAGAGATAAAAGAAGATCAGATAATAAAGATCATCGAGGATTTCAGGCAAAAATATAAGGATAAGGAAGTCGAAATTGCAACTGAAGCCAGGGAGAATGATAAAATAAAGGCTGAAAATGAAAGGTTAAATGAAAAAGTTGACTGCTCCTGCTGAAATCGCAAGATTTTGGTGGGAGTTTTTTGTTTGTATATGGGGAAGGATTTTTTATAGCTGGCGCTATAAAAATGCCAGCAGCAAAAGCTGCTGTGAATATCAAATAGGATTTTAAATGTTTTGTTGCAATAATAGGGAATTTTAGTTTGCAACTTTCGGGAATACTACTTTGCAATTATCGGGGATTTTAGTATACAATAAACATAAATATGTTAATTAATCATAAATTGTTTGATAATTAATGACTAATAAGTTATAATTAATATACAATCAAGTAAATTGAAGTTTATAAATTTGATATTTTATATTGACGATTGGCGGTGATTGTCATTTTTGATGAAGAATTAAATCGGGTAAAATTTCTAATAGAAGATGGTCGTGATGTTATTAATGAATTTATTGGAGGATTAGAAAAGAAGGAAGCGGAAAAGGTAATTAGGGTAATTAATCTATTAGATGGTCTGGGTTTTAAAAGATTAATTCTTACAGAAATGTGTGCAGGGGTCGTTGGTTATGATAATTTATGGTATTTGAGAGCAAAATACAGGTCTAATATATATAGAGTGTTTTTCTTTAAATATTTTATTGATGATCACGAAATTTATATATTAGTTCATGGAATAGTTAAAAAAACTAGGAGAACTCCGCCAGGTGCAATTAGCTTAGCGGACAGAAGAAAGAAAAAAATTATAGCTGAATTAGAAGGGTAAATATTTTTGATATATATTCAACAATATTAATTATACAGGAGGTTTAAAATACAATGGGAAATAAATATGGAATTAGAAATAAGGATGATTCTTTTAAAGAATTAATTAAAAATAGAAATGATTTAAAAGATGCAGTTGAAGGACTTGACCCTGTTTATGAATTACGGAAAAAGATATTGTTATTAAGATTAGATGAAGGCTTATCACAGGAGGAATTGGCTGCTAGAGCGGGAATGAGGCAGTCAATTATTTCTAGAATAGAAAATGGTGAAAGCGAACCAAGAATTGAGACAGTTAATAAAATTGCAAGAGCATTGAATAGGAAAGTAAAAATAGATTTAGTTTGATTTCTAATCTCACTGTAATAGGTGGGATTTTTCTTTTTTAAAAGCTTTAATTTAATGCTGCATAATTCACAAATGCTAAATTATCAATTTAGATAATGATAGCTATAGATTAACTCACAGAGATACCATTTTTGTAAAATCTTTAGTGTAAAATTTTATTTGGCATTCAAAGCAGGAAACCTCCGGCAGAAAAGCAGGACGATTTTATAACTAGTGCTATAAATAATAAATTATTTCACTTGATTCGAACAAAAGTTTGTATTATAATTAAATTAGTAAAGTTTTACTATCTTCCAGGGAGGAATTATTTATGGATAAAGCAGAAAAATTATTTTTAGTTAAAACCATAATTGAAGAAATTGAATTGCCTGACTATGTTTATGATAAAGCAAAAAAGAGATATGAAAGCATTGGCGAGTTTCTTGAGGAGTCTGAGCTATCTGTAAACGATCCTCATATTTTTTCGCAAGGCTCTTTTCGCCTGGGAACTGTAATTAAACCTATTAATGGTGACGAAGAGTATGATTTAGATTTAGCCTGTAAGTTGAATAAAAATTTCAGTTCAGAAAATCGTACCCAAAAAGAACTAAAAGAGTTAGTCGGCAACGAATTAGAAAATTACAGAAAAAGCAATGGTATTCAAGAAGAACTGGAGTCAAAACATAGATGCTGGAGATTAGAGTATCAGGATGATTTAAGTTTTCATATGGATATAGTTCCAGCTATTCCAGCTCAAATTTCTAGCCAAAATAATATTAGAGATATTATTTTCGAAAAGGGTAATATTGAAAACTTGGACGAGATTGTTCCAAACACTTTATTTATTACTGATGATAGAGATAAAAATTATGATAAGATAAGCAGTGAGTGGAATATTTCTAATCCAGAAGGTTATGCTAACTGGTTTCAAGAACGATCACTAACTAGAAAAGCTGAAACTGGTATCAAAATGGAATCTAAAGTAGATGATTTACCATTTTATAAAAAGAAAAATCCTTTACAGCGCTCAATACAACTAATGAAGCGTCATCGTGATAATATGTTTGGAGATGATGATTCAAAACCTATTTCAATTATTATTACTACTCTGGCAGCTAAAACATATGATGGTGAATCTAATTTACTTGACGCCCTGAAAAAAATAATTTTCAATATGGAAGATTTTATAAATAGAGAAGAACCCAGGGTTCCAAATCCAGTGAATCCAGAAGAAGATTTTGCTGATAAGTGGTCTATGGAAAAATATGAGCACTTGAATTTAAAGAAAAATTTTCATGTTTGGTTGGAGCAAATAAAGGCAGATTTTAATAATCTTTTTGATATGAGAAGTGCTGATGAATTACGGAAATTTCTAAGCAAAAAATTTGCAGCTAGTATTAAATCTGATATTTTAGAAAAGAGGCTTAACTTTGACTCGGGTAAAGAAAAAAATAAATATAAAAAGCTTGAAAACCCAGGTAAACCCTGGAGAGATAATTATAATGAGTAGTTTTCCTATATTATTTGATGAATTTTTGTTAAATAATCCTTTTATGTCAATTTATCCGACTAAAACTAAAAATATTGTGATTAGGGGAGATTATAGTTTTGACATTGATCCGCCGGAATGTGATCACATTATTGATGAATATAAGTTGAAAATTGTAATTTACAATGACTTTCCAAATAAACTACCAAAGGTATTTGAGATGGAAAATAAAATTCCCAGACACAACACCATATTTCATGTTAATCAAGATCATTCATTATGTTTGGGCTCAACATTAAATATTTTAAAATCTCTAAAAAAAAATCCTGATTTAAATTCATATGCTAAAAACTTCTTGATACCTTATTTATATGATACTTCACGCTTATTAGAGGATAAAACTAGAACAAGGTATCATGGGGAATTATCTCATGGAAATAAAGGGCTAATTGAAGAATATAAAGAATTATTTGAGTTGGATCATAAAAACCAGGTGTTAGATACTATTTATTTATTAACTCTACCGTATCAATTAGCTAAAGAAATTAAGTGTTCCTGTGGTTGTGGTAGAAAACTTAAAGATTGTGATTTCAAAAATACAATAAAAAAATATAAAAAATATGCAGCTGAGAGCTGGTACCAAAAACATCTTGAAAATATAATAAAAAGGGGTTATCGATGGGAAAAAATAAATTTAATATATTGAGTATAGATGGTGGAGGAGCAAGAGGCATTATACCTGCTCATATACTAAAAAGGATAGCTGATGAATTTGAAATAGATAATTTTTATGAAGAATTTGATTTAATAGTTGGAACAAGTACAGGTTCAATTATTGCTGCTGGTTTAGCCCTTGGTGAACCTGTAGAGAAAATTTATGATTTATATTTAAATGAAGCAGAGGAGATTTTTTCTGATAAAAATGGGTTTTTAAATAGATTTTTTAAAGGAAAATGTTTAAAAAGCGAATATAAAAAGGAGAAACTAATTGAGTTATTAAAAAATGTTTTTAAGGATAAAAAAATGAAAGATTCTAAAACAAAATTGATGATTCCAGCTACTGATTTAACAAATGGTGATGTATATATCCATAAATCAAATTATGATGAAGAATTTGTAAGAGATACAGATACTTATATTTATAAGGCTGTTCTATCTTCCTGTTCTGCACCAACATATTTTAAGCCAGAAAAGATTAAAGAGAGATATTTGCTGGCAGATGGAGGTTTGTGGGCAAATAATCCTTCTCTGCTAGCTTATACTGAGGCAATTTCCAGATTTGAAATTGAACATGAGAATATCCAGATACTTTCTTTAGGAACTGGAATCGGCAAAAGTTATTTTGATATGGATAAAAAATATTGGGGAGCTTTAGCCTTAATTAAAAAACTAATTGATTCATTACTTAACTTGCAGTCGATAAATAATAACAATATCTGCACCCATCTCTTAGGTGAGAAACAATATTTGAGATTAAACTATACTTCGGATAATAAACTGCCGCTAGAAAAGTTACCTGAAAATTGGGCTGCCAAAGCAGATAGAATATTCACCTATAATTCTAAAAAAATTGAAGAATATTTTAGTTAGAATCACTTGTTATTTACAAATAATTACAGTATAATATTGGTAATAAGCTGATTTTTACTATCATGAACAAAGGTGATGCTATGGGAGAAATAAATATAGAATTAAAACTTTATCATGGTACTAATAGAAAAAGAGGCCAAAATTTTATAAAAAATCAAAGTATGGAAGCTTCAATTGGTGAAAAACACTGGCTGGGAGATGGGATATATTTATTTGAAGATGATTTTTGGGCATACTGGTGGATAAGAGAACTTTATAAAGATAAATATTAAGATCAAGTTTATCCTGATATTTATCAACTATATTTGGAAAAACATTATCAGGTTCTTACAATAAAGGTCAATATACTTAAAAATAGGGTTTTCAATTTAAATAATAGCAAACATAAATTAGAATTCATTAAAGTTATGAAAGCAATCGCAGAAAAACAAAAATATAGTGATAAGATGGAGGAACAGGCTAAAGTTGAAGGAATAGTGTTGAATTATTATGAGATATTAGACTTATTGTTTATTGATAAAAATCCTGCGGTATATTATAATTATAATCAGAAAGACTTATATGAAATACAAGGTGGTGATTAATAATGCGTACTTTTAAAGAAAGAATTAAAGCTATAGAAGAACACTTTGATAATTTAACTATAGAGGAATTTGAAAAGAATATGTATAATGCCGGAGCTTATAAAATTAAAGCTGCTGAAGAATCAGGTTTTAGACTTTCTTCATCAGAGGAGATTACTCTGGAAACAGATTTAGATTCTTTTGAAATTGAAGATAAAAATTATGATGATTCTAATACTCCGGATATATCTTCGCTTATTATTCCACCTTTAAACATTAATAAATTATTAGATGAAAATAAGAATGAATAACATTAATCATGATCTCTGTGGATTTGAATATATAAAAGAACTTAAGAATAAAAGAGTAACTAAATTAGAAAAAGCAAAAATACTTAGATGATTTCTCCTGCTGAAATCGCGAGATTTTGGCGGGAGTTTTTTGTTTGTGTGAAGCGAGTGATTTCATAAGTTTGTGAGGAAGGTTTTTTATAGCTGGCGCTATAAAAATGCCAGCAGCAGAGGCTGCTGTTGGTGGTAAATGAGATTTTAGATGTTTTGTTACAATAATAGGGAATTTTAGTTTGCAACTTTCAGGAATACTACTTTGCAATTCCCGGTAATTTTAGTATAAAACAAATATAAATAGCTCCTGAATATAATATGGAATTTTTTTGAAATATAGATTGCAAAGTTAATAAAATTCATATATAATTTAAATAGATAGTAATAGCTAGAACTAAGGGAGATGATATTTATGGCTACTTCTTCTATTTTTGAAAAATTTGTTATTGATTCTGATGAAAAGTTAGAAATTTTGTTAAAACCAGTAAATGAAAAAGAAAAATATAATGTCCCTAAAATTGATGTGGAAAAAGAGATGGATAGGGGTGAAAAGATATTAGAGGAAATGTAGTATTACTTTCGTTAAATAAATTGTTGGAAATGGCTAAAACTGATCCTAAAAAACAAGGGATTTTAGATAAAGCTATTTCCTTTTTTTATTGTGAAAGGAATAAAGATATAGAAAATTTTATAAAAAATGGAAGCAGAGGGTATGATAGTACTGCAGTTATTGTATATTTAATTGCTCAGTTAGCTAAAAATGATTTATATCGAAGTGAAATAAAAGGGGAAGAAATATTAGATAGAGCTATTAATATTATTGAAAGAAGCCAAAAACTTGTTGGAGGCAGAATTATTATGGTAGAGTGTGAAAATAAAGGTTCTTTACTTAAATTTTATGAGGAGCATGGGTTTAAAAATCTACAGGTTAATAGGAGTAATGGTTTGATTCAGTTAATACGGAATTATTATAAGTAAAAAATTTTAAAGTATTATGATAAAAAATTCACTAAATTATAAGGTATTTAAGTCTGCAACTTTTGAGAATATTACTTTGCAATTCCCGGTGATTTTAGTATACAACAAATAAAATGGTGAACCCATGATTTAAAATCTTCTTCTGTAATAGGTAATTCTTCATAATTAATTCCTTTCTGTTGATAGAACAGATAGAGAATCTATCAAATAAAAATTAAGGGTGATTTTAATGAAAAAAGATGCTCATTACTATGCTCTGCTGGCAATGTCCCGTTCTGTTGGAATAGAAAAAGAAACTGCTCACAAAATAGCTTATGCCTCTCAGTTTGTTGATGATGCCAAAGTAAATAAAATAACTCTTGCTGCTGATAATCCTTCCGACTTGCTTTCTGAACTTGGTGATGAAATTATTAATGCTGCTACCTGTCACAGTTATTCAGATTTAAGTACATATAATTATTCTTCGATGACAGCCAACACTTCTGCTTTTCATTTTGTTCCTGGCTGTGAAGGTAGAAACTTTCCTAAAAAGATGCGCTGCAAAAAAGAATCTAAAATAATTAAATCTATAGTTGAAGAAGCAGTAAATAGTGCTGATCCTATTACATTGGGGATTACTCTCCATGCTTATGCTGACACTTTTTCTCATCAGGGCTTTTCTGGTATAGCCAGTAAGGTAAATGATGTAGAAGGTGTTAGAGAAAATAATCAGATTTATATCAGTAATTTTCAATTATTGAAAGAAAAAAGATGGAAAGAGATTGGAACAAGAATTACTACTTTCCTTTCTGAATTGATAAAAGATAGAGTTGTCCCTGCATATGGTCACGGTCAGGTTTATTCCTACCCTGATATCCCTTATTTAGAGTGGCGATATGAATATGATGCAACTGATAATTTTTCAAGCCAATATCAAGTTAGCAGAGTTAAGAATACCGAAAGGTTTATTGAGGCATTAAAAAAAATTAAAGATATTTTACAGAAGTTTTTAGAAAATAATAATCAGTATAGAGATGATTCAATTGTAGAAGTAGATTATGAAGAATTTAATTCTATTCTTACTGCTAGAAAAGTTGAGGAGGAGCGAATAGCTGACTGGAAAGACTTTATGCTTACTAAGGGGCTGCTATCTTCTTCAGATCAAAATATCATTGAATATGATCATAATATCTGGTTAAAAGAAGCTTTTAAAGATTTTATTAACTGTGATTTTGAGAGAAGAATAGTAAATGACGTACATTTAGCTGATGATTTTCTGCAGAGTAACTGGTATAAATACTATCAAGGAATTCAGTGGTATAAACAATTATTTTTTAAAGCAGCAGAAAAGAATGGCTTGAGTATTCCTAATAATTATAGTTAGCTTTGCATAGTATAGAAAATTAATATGAAAATAAAACTTGCTATTTACAAATAATTACAGTGTAATATTGGTAATAAATCTCTATCTGGAGTGAGACCTTTGAAATGGAATAAAGATAAAAATATCAGAGATGCCGGACACTGGATGGCATCAAAAATTGAATTAATTGAGCTAAAAGATGAAATATTAAACGCGGTGGAATATTTAATGTTGAACTTGGCAGGGGAAACATTGGTGCGGAGAAAAATAAACTGAGACCGTGTTTGATAATCAGTAGAAATATTTTAAATAATGGTCAAACAGTTGTAATTATCCCACTGAGCACAAAATTTGATTATAAATTAATTTCTTTAAAGAAAGTTCCCAGGTATAAGAACCATTTTATACTTTTTGCAGATGAGTATAGTTTTTTAAGAGATGATTCCTGCTTAAAATGTGAAGATACAAGAGTTATTGATAAGGTAAGAATTAAAGACCATTTAGGAAATATTAAAAAATTTCATCTTGATATGGTTAAAAAAAGGATTTTATTTACACTGGGATTTTGAAATTTAATTTCACCACGACTATTGAAAATATAAAATTTAAATGTTATAATTAATATAGAAAAGAAATGTTAGGTCACCTCGTCGTGACCATAGAGACTAAGCATTGCTTAGTTTAATGTTGGAGGGCTTTTTAGCTCTCCTTTTTTATTTATCACTAAAATAATAATTTTACTTTATTTCCAATTTATTCTATGATATACTTTTAATAGTATAAATATTAGAAGAGGAGGAAATTTAATGCAGGAATTTGATGTGACGGCTCATAACTATGATTTTGTTTTTAAAGACTCTTTTAATCTCTTTAAAAATGATATTGCTGATTTTTTAGAGGTGGAGCTGCCTGGAATTGCTTCTTATCTTGAAACTGAATTTGCTGAAATTGAAACAAATTTAGAATTACTGGATTTAAACTTTATGCTGAAAGACGGGTCAATCCTCCATCTAGAGGAAGAAGCAGAAATTTCTATTTCAGACTTAATTCGTTTTGCCAGTTATGATTTAAAGTTGTATAATAGATATAGAGATAGAGTTCGGACAATTATTTTATGTATTAAGGGCTATACAGATTCAACAGCAGGATTTAACTGCGGCAGTCTCGGTTATAATTCAACTGTTGTAGATATGTCTAAAAAAGATGGCAAAAAGAAACTGGAAGAATTAAAAGAAAAAATTGAAAATAACGAAAAGATAAATTATCTTGATTTAATCTTTTTACCTCTGATGAATAGTGATCAGAAAATAGTTGATCGGGTCAAAGAAACTATTAAATTGGAAGAAAAGCTGGAAATAGAGCAAAATTCAAAAAACAATCTTGTTGCTTTGACTGTTGTTTTAAGTGATAAATTTTTAAGTGACAAAGATATGTCAGAAATCTGGAGGGATTACAAAATGGTAAAATTCTTTAAATATGTAGAAGAGCAGGGCAAAAAAGAAGGCGAAAAACAGGGTGAGAAAAAATTATTTAAAAAGTTAATAAAAGGTAATTTTGAAGGCTGCGATGATAAAATCATGGAATTAATTGATCAGGCAGAAATTAGTAGAATAGAAGAGTTAAGTGAAAGAATTTCTAAGATTAAAGATTTAAAGGAATTAGAAGAAGCATTAAAACAGTAAAATAGTTGAATAGAAAACAGTTTTGTGTAATTTTACTCCTGGTGATATTTAAATAGCTGCCAGGAGTACTTTTATTTACATTTCAAAAAGAAGAAATTCAAACTAAAAGGATTTGGTTTATATAAATTCATAGAAAAGCTTCTGCTAATTTTGTCGATTAGATTGAAATGACATCCAGGCTGGGATATAATTAGAACAGTATTTAAACATAAAAAATTTACATAAAAATAATTTCAAACTAGAAAGGTGATACAATGCCAGAAAAAAGATCAATACCTCTTTCAGTGCCCAATCTATCGATGGACATAGTTGAAAACATAAAAGACACCATAGAATCAGGCTGGGTCTCAACAGGTGGTAAATTTATAAAAGAATTTCAGGAGAAGATGGAAAAGTACTTAAATGTAGAGCGGGCAGTAGCAGTTCAGAGTGGAACAGCCGGTTTACACCTTGCAGTGAGAGTTTTAGGAGTAGACCGTGATGATGAAGTAATAGTTCCCACAGCAACCTTTATTGCAGCAGTCAATCCAGTTACCTATATGGGAGCAGAACCTGTATTTATGGACTGTGGAGATGATATCAACATCGATCCAGATAAATTAGAATCATTTTTAGCGGATCAATGTAAAATGGTAGATGGTAAAGTAATTAATAAAAAAACAGATAAAGAAATAAAGGCTATTGTAGTAGTTCATGTCTTTGGTAATCCAGCTGATATGGAAAGAATAATGGAAATTGGAGCTAAATATAATCTAAAAATAGTAGAAGATGCAACAGAAGCTCTCGGTTCTTATTATACTTCCGGTAAATATCAGGGTCAGCACTGTGGAACAATAGGAGATATTGGAGTTTATTCTTTTAATGCCAATAAAATAATTACTACCGGTGGTGGAGGTATGATGGTTTCCAATCATCCTGAGCTTTTAGAAAAGGCCTCATTTTTAGGTGTGCAGGCTAAAACAGACCCATTATATTATCAGCATGATGAAATAGGATATAACTATCGGATGACCAATATTCAGGCAGCCTATGGAACAGACCAGATAGACAGGCTGGAAGACTTTATAGCCACTAAAAAGAAAAATTATAAGCTTTACAAAAAAGCAATAGCTGAAATAGATGGCTTAAGCTTATTACCCTTTAACCAGGGAACAAGAGCCAATCACTGGTTTTATGCTGTAATAGTTGATCAGGATCAATACGGAATCGATAGAGACGAGCTGTTAAGAAAGTTAAACGAGGTCAATATTCAGGCCAGACCTCTCTGGGGACTGATCCATCAGCAGAAACCTTATCTTGATAATCAGGCCTATCAGATAGAAAAGGCCCAGTACTTTGTTGACCATTTAATTAATATTCCCTGTTCTTCTAACTTAACAGAAGAAGAGGTAGAAATTGTAGTTGAGTGGTTAAAGGAATTTAAAAAATAAAATACTTACAAAATACACTTCCTCTTTTTGAACTAAAGTGATCTTATCAGATCAAATATTAGTTTAGAAAGGGGATTTTTTTATGTGCAGTAAGTCTAGAGATGCTTTTGTCAAGCTAAAAAGTACCAGCTGCTAATTGAAAAGTGTACCATCTCCTGATATTATTTTCAGCCATCAGAATAGCTAGTTTATTTTTCATCATATTGTTAACCCCTATTAATCATTTAATTTGAATCCATTACTTAAGTATTTGTCCAGATCTTTTATTTGCTTAGAATCCAGCTTATTTACCTTTTTCATTAATTTCCTAAAATCAGGGTTTTATGAAATCTTGAGTATAGAGAAATAAAATCCTCATCAGTTAACCAGTTATCCATTTCATCTTTTTCTCCCAATAGAAAACTTACATTAACATTTAATCCTGCTGCAATATCTTGTAATCTCTTTAATGAGGGGTTGCTACGATTATTTTCAATATCACTTAAAAAAGTATGAGAAATCCCAACTTTACTGGCTAATTCCCGTAAAGAATAGTTATTCATTTTCTGAAGCCTTTTAATTCTGTCTCCTAGATCCATTTTCTCACATCCTAAAAAAATATTTAACTCGACTACAAAACAAGAAAGCTTATAATAGAAATTTTATTTTTCCTTTTCATAAACTAGAATATCTCCTACCTGACAGTCAAAAAATTCACATAAAACTTCCAGTGTCTCAGCAGAAAATCTTGTTACTTTTTGATTATACCAGTTCACTAGCATTGCATAAAAATATTTAAGAAAAGTCAAGTTCTGTTTTTAACGAAAATACTTGCTTAAAATAGAAAAACTCCTTATAATTGGGATTAGGATAGTCTTTGTCCAAATCCCAAAAAATAAG
>Ga0182234_10095_pt1 | contig 40621 bp, 37 predicted proteins | sample hydfratesGB_TM_A_FD_145595 | JGI IMG/M metagenome (GOLD analysis project Ga0182234, IMG submission 145595) | Subsurface microbial communities from deep shales in Ohio, USA - hydraulic fracturing test GB_TM_A | ecosystem: Environmental > Aquatic > Deep subsurface > Shale gas/oil reservoir >...
ATATTCTGTATAATATGTATTATTCATTGTAGTTATATTTTATCATATAACGGAGGAAAGATGGCTTTTTTTAGCCATCTTTTTTCTTTTTTGTATAAAAAAATCAGCATAACTTTATTTGTTATGCCGATTTTCTGAGGAGCTATTTACCGACAGCCCCTTTTTCAACTTCTCTCAATAGCAGTAAGCCCGGTTCTAACTAGTTCAATAACACCGTAAGGTTTTACTAGCTCTATAAAAGCGTTATTTTTTTCTTCATCTCCTGTTAATTCTATTGTAATAGATTTTTGGGAGATATTTACAGTTTTTCCTTTAAAAACATTAGTCATCTGTATAATTTCATTTCTGGTATCTAATGTTGAAGAAACCTTTATAAACATTAATTCTCTCTGTATAGATTTTTTACATGTTAAGTCGGTTATTTTTATTACATTAACAAGTTTATTTAATTGCTTAGTTATCTGTTCTAAAATTTCTTCATCTCCTGTAACCGAAACAGTGATTCTTGAAGTTTTTGGATCCATAGTTTCGGCAACGTTTAATGAATCAATATTGTAGCCTCTTCTTGTAAATAAGCCAGCAACCTTGCTCAGTGTTCCCGAATAATTCTCTACTAATATAGCTAATACATGTCTTTCGCCTTTCATAATTAACCTCCAATTAATTGAATGCTTTATGCAGATTTATTTATATTTTTTTCTAATTTTTTTATTTTTGTTGGCAAGGTAGGAAAATTAGGATCTATCTTACATTCTATAATACAAGGTCCTTTTTTAGAGAAGGCTTCTTTTATTTTAGATTTAATTTCTTCGTTGTTGGTTATTTGAACTCCTCGAATATCATAAGCTTCAGTTAATTTCATAAAGTCAGGATTAAACTTAATTGCTGTGCTGTAATGACACTCATCTCCGTATATTTTTTCCTGCATTTCTCTAACCATACCAAGGCTTGCATTATTAAATACTACAACTTTAAGATCTAAATTATGTTCCCTTAATACAGCCAACTCTCCAATTAGCATCTGAATACCTCCTTCTCCAGTCATAGCAACTACAGTAGAACCTGGATTGGCGATTTTCGAACCAATGGCAGCAGGAAGACTGTAACCCATAGTACCTAAGCCTCCCGAGGTAAAAAACTTTCTACTCTTAGAGGCGTTGTAAAAGTGAGTAGCCCAAATTTGGTTTTGACCTACATCAGCAGTTAATATAGATTTGTCCTTCAGTAGATCCGAAATTTCCTTAACTACAAGGCAGGGATTAGTTTTATTAATATTTATATTTAAGTTTAGAGCTTTTTTAAAATAATCTTGTCTTTCCTGAAATATTTTATCAGACCAATTCTCCCAATCGGGATTAAAATCATAAGTGTTTAAAGATTCCAGTACATTTTTTGCATCACCAACTATTGGTATATGAGTTTTTATAGTTTTACCAATTTCTGCAGGGTCAATATCTATATGTATGAAAGATTGATTTTCATTAAAAGAATATCTTGAAGTAGTTCTATCTGCTAATCGAGCTCCTATAACAACTAAAAGATCGGCCTTATTTAATGCTCTGTTTACGTAAGGATAACCGTGTGAACCTAACAAACCAGCAAAATATTTAGAAGAATTATCAAAACTATCAACACCCATTAAAGAACATGCAACAGGTATTTTAGTTTTTTCTATAAATTCTTCAAGTTCATCTCTGGAATTTGAAGATGCTATTCCACCACCAATACAAACCAGAGGACTTTTAGAAGAGTTAATTAATTTCACTGCTTTTTTAATCTGACGAATATTACCTTCGTAAGTAGGTTTATATCCTCTTATATCAACGGTTTCTGGGTAATCTAAGTCAATTAATTCTTTTTGTATGTCAACAGGGAGGTCAATTAGAACAGGACCTTTCCTACCGGTATTAGCAAGATAGAATGCTTCCTTTACAAATTTAGGTAAGTCTTCAGCTTTTTTAACTAAAAAATTGTGTTTTGTAAAAGGTTCTGTAGACCCTACTATATCTGCTTCTTGGAACATATCTGTGCCTATACTTTTAGAATCAACCTGGCCTGTTATAATTACTAAAGGAATAGAATCCATGTAAGCAGTAGCTATTCCGGTAATTAAATTTGTAGCTCCTGGCCCCGAGGTAACTATACAAACTCCAACAGTATCTTTAGCTCTAGCATAACCGCTGGCCATATGGCCGGCAGATTGCTCATTTCTGACTAGTATATGATTTATATCTGAATTTCTCAGAGCTTCGTAAAGGGGCATAGTAGCTGCTCCAGGGTAACCAAAAACAGTATCAATATTTTCTAATTCTAAAAATTTGATCAAATGTTCTGATACTTTCTTTTTCATAATTATACCTCACTAATTATTAATATTTAGTAAAGAATTATAGCAAAGTTATTACATAAAATCAACAAAATATGGGTTTATTATTAATATTAATTTAATTTTGTAAATCTTCATAAATGATATAATAATATCAATAATAGAGGGAGAGGTTAAAAAATGAAAAAAATTCCTATAAAAACCGTTTCATTTATATTAGCAATAATTCTTTTACTTATAGGATATCATACCTATATTCATTTAAATATAGACAGAGAAAGATTTGATAATAGTTGGGGTTACGAAACTGAAGTTTCTTATTCTGAAATGAATGCAGAGCCTATTGTGGGAGACCTAGGAGGTAATGTTATCCTAATTACCTTTGAAAATGATGGTAATCTTATATACAAAATTTTAGATAAAACTGGAAATATAATCAAGGAAGGATCAGAAGATATTTCTAAATTAAATAAAAACAAATCTAATCATCTAGAACTTATAGGGGAAGAATTGTTTTTTATAACAGAGGGTAACCTTTATAAGCTAGATTTTGATGAAAATAGAGGCTTTTCTGAAAAAATTTTAGTTAAAGAAAATGTTGAAGGGTATAATTTTGTAGACGAGAATAACTTTACCCTATATAATTCTAAGGAAGTATTTTCCTGTGAGTACAAAGAAGGAAAGTTAATCCAAAATCAAGTTTTTACCTTAGATGAGGATAAAATAATTGATGCTTTTGTCCTAAACAAAAACGGGAACAGTATTCTTATAACCTATAGGGAAAAAAGTCCAGAAGAAATAAATGTATACTATAATTTAGTAAATTTTGATAAGGAGCCTGTAGAAATAGGAAAAGTAAAAAGCGTTTATAATATTTATAAGGGAAGTACAAAAAATACTATTAATGATGGAGTACTTACTGTAAGTACAAACTTTGTAGAATATGGACAGCAAGGCTCTAAAACTCTTAAAAAACTTTTGTATTCAATAAATTTAAAAAATCAAGATCTCTTATACAGTAAGGTAATCAACAGTAACAAATTTAAAGATGTAATAAATTTCGAAGATATTATTGATTTGGAAACAGTTAATGGAGAAGTTCATTTAATTGGTTCAGGATTTAATTCTGAAAATAATTACACAGAAAAAAACGATATTTTTGTTGCAAAAATAAATAGGTCTGGGGATTTTTATGATAAGAGTTTTATTTCAAATACCTTTAGATACTCATTAAATCCTGCAATACTAGATATTGATGGTGATGTATACTCTTTTTGGTTAGAAGTTGAAGGTGGTATGTATCAGGTAATGTACAACTCAAATAATGATGAATTTATAGAAATATCTTCCGGGATAAAAACTGAAGAAGTCAAAGACGCTGTATTAAAGGCATCTTCAGGTCCATTTTTCGCCCTAAGTATGCTTTTGATAAAAAGTTCTTTTATGATTATATTATTCTTCGCTGTCCTGGCTGTAGCATATATGGTAATGTACAACAAGAATATCTTTGAGGAAGATGAAAAGAAAAGAAAAATTATTTTAATTGGGATTTTCATAATAATTAATCTCATAAGCTTTAACTTTAATTACATTGAAGGGACTAGACTTAGTCAAACACCGGATTATTTAATCGGAGGAGCATCAAATATTTTAGTACCTATTTTCATTAACCTATTATCAGTAGGAGCTTTCTACATTTTAGATAAAGAAAAAGAAGAAATGGGCATTATGTGGAAATTGATTTTTCTGCTGGTGTTGGATTCCTTTATTGCTAATCTAATATACACTCCATTTATAATGATAAATAAAATAATTATTTAGGATTAAAAAAGAGTTTTATTGAAATTTTTTCAACAAAACTCTTTTTTTATTTTTTAAGATTCATTAAGTTTCAAAGTTTTAAACAGTACTGCAAGTATAATTGTAAATACAGGAATCATGATATAATTTGTAACGATTCTTGTAGGGATAAATACCAGTACACCTTTTCCAAATAATATTGATAAAAAATAGGTGTTAAGTATTAGAGAGGTTATTATTTGTGTAACGCTTACAGTAAAGTACAGCTTATCAAATGAATAAATGTAATCTTTTTTGTAAATTGCTTTAGTAATGTAAAAAGGGAGTATAATGTATCCTGCCACTGCAAATATTATTAATCCAATTAATGCAGGGTGTAATGCCTGTCCGTTAAAATGTATACCATTGGTAAAGGTAAGTACTTCTTTTGCGTAAAATGCGTATACAAGACCTAAACTGGTTAAAATAATGAACAAGCCGTTGATATAATTAAAGTTTATTTTTTTAATGCTTTCTTTTTTGTTGATAATTTTATATATTAACCCGGGAATCATACCTGTTAAAGCTGTACTTAAGGTAAACCCAGGAAAAAAAGCTCCTCCTTGAGGATTGATCATATATCCAATTACATCAGCTACTCCACCGGTCATAAATCCGGCTACAGGCCCAAAAAGTATTCCCGACAACACTATAGGAATTGTAGAAAAATTAATCTTAAGAGCTGGAAATCCAGCTATTGGAACTATTATTCCCATTACTCTTGCCAGTATTATACTCATAGATGTTAATAAACTTATTGTTACTAAAGCCTTTGTTGACAATATTTTTTCATTTAAAGTATCACTCTTCATTGTTACCTCCTTTTGAGCAATACTTCCGCAATTAAATAATAACAGCGGAAGCGATAAAATACCGCGAATCGAAAAGATTCTTCGTCTAAAGGCAACCTCCCATCCTTTAGCACTTCACGCATTTCATCTACTCTGTTTTCTATATTGTAATATATTATCACTTAGATGTCGATAGTATGTCGAAAATTATTGTTATTGATAAAAGAAACTCTATATTATATACTTAAAAGAGATGAAATAAATAAACGGAGGTATAATTATGCCAGAAAAAAATATTGATTGGAAAAATTTAGGATTTGATTATCAGAAGACTAATAAAAGCTATATTTCTATTTACAAAGATGGTAAATGGGATGATGGAAAGTTAACTGAAGATAATTTTATTAAAATTAGTGAAGCTTCTACATCACTTCACTATGGTCAACAGTGTTTTGAAGGTTTAAAAGCCTACAGAACAAAAGAAGGGGATATCCAGCTTTTCAGACCAGATGAAAATGCAAAAAGAATGCAAAACAGCTGCGATAAAATATTAATGCCAAGAGTTCCTGTTGATAAATTTATTGATGCTGTAAAACAGGTAGTTAAGGCAAATAAAGAATTTGTACCACCTCATGGTACTGGGGCAACACTATATATTAGACCTTTTATGATAGGTACAGGGCATACAGTGGGAGTTAAACCGGCTCCAGAATATATTTTCAGAATATTTGTACTTCCTGTAGGTTCATATTTCAAAGGTGGGTTATCACCAGTAAACTTTGTTACTACTGAATATGATAGGGCAGCACCTAAGGGTACAGGGGCAGCTAAAGTTGGAGGAAATTATGCAGCAAGTTTAGAAGCTCACAAAGAAGCCGTAGAAAAAGGTTATGCAGACTGTATTTACTTAGATGCAAAAACTCACACAAAGATTGAAGAAGTAGGAGCAGCAAACTTTTTCGGTATTACTAAAGATGATGTTTTTGTTACTCCAAAATCTCCATCTATTTTACCAAGTATAACTAAATATTCTTTAATGTACATAGCTGAGAAGATATTAGGCATGAAAGTAGAAGAAAGAGATGTTGTAATAGACCAATTAGATGAATTTAAAGAAGCAGGAGCTTGCGGTACAGCAGCAGTTATTACTCCAATAGGGTCTATAACACATAAAGATAAAGAACATGTATTTTATTCTAAAGAAGAAGTAGGTCCTGTAACTAGAAAATTATATGAAACATTAGTTGGTATACAAACAGGAGATGTAGATGCACCGGAAGGATGGATTTACAAGGTTTAAATATTAAGAAAAATTAACAATATTGTCTGATATTTTGATATAAGGTTTGATAAATTATGTTATCATGCTATATATCATATTAAATCAAGGAGGATTTTATGTTTGTTTCTGAAAGAATAAAATCAATGCAGGAATCACCAATTAGAAAACTTGTGCCTTTAGCAGAGGAGGCAAAATTAAAAGGAAAAAAAGTATACCATTTAAATATAGGTCAGCCGGATATAAAAACTCCAGATGAATTTTTCCAAAAAGTAAAAAAATTTGATGAAGAAGTTTTATCCTATGCTTTTTCTCAAGGAATACCAGAGCTAATAGATAGTTTTATTCAGTACTATAAATCATACGGTATAGAATTTGAAAAGGACGACATTTTAGTTACTAATGGAGGAAGCGAAGCTATACTATTTTCTCTTATTGCTGTGTGTGACTATGGGGATGAGATTTTGATACCAGAACCATTCTATACAAACTACAACGGATTCAGTACATCAGCGGGAGTAAAAGTAGTACCTATAACTACAAAAGCAGAAAATGGATTTAACTTGCCAAGTAAGTCTGAAATTGAAGAGTTGATAACTGGAAAAACTAAAGCGATATTATTATCCAATCCAAGCAATCCAACAGGTAAAGTGTATACTGAAGAAGAAATGAATTTAATTAAAGAAATAGCAGTAGAAAACGACATTTATATTATTGCAGATGAAGTTTATAGAGAATTCGTTTACGATGGTCTTGAGTATAAAAGTTTTGCACAACTACCAGAAATTGAAGATAGGGTAATTTTAACTGATAGCATCTCTAAAAGATATAGTGCATGCGGTGCTAGAATAGGATGTGTAGCATCAAAAAATAAAAAAGTAACCAAAGAAGTATTAAAACTTTGTCAAAGCAGACTTTGTGTAGCTACTATTGAACAGGTAGGAGCTGCAGGCTTGATAGAAGTATCTAAAGATTACATGAAGGAAGCTTTTATTGAATACGATAAAAGAAGAAACATTGTATTTGATGCTCTTCAAGACATGGAAGGAGTTATTTGTAAAAAACCTAAAGGAGCCTTCTATATAACAGCAAAACTACCGGTAGAAAATGCTGAAGATTTCGTTAGATGGCTTTTAACAGATTATGATATAGATAATGAAACAGTAATGTTTGCACCAGCAGAAGGTTTTTACGCAACTGAAGGTATGGGAAGAGACGAGATTAGGATTTCATATGTGTTAAAAGAAGAAGATTTAAAGAAAGCTATGAATATTCTAAAACAAGGTTTAATAGAGTATAACAAATAATCACAAATAAAGTCACTGTCTCTTGATTTGTAAAATTCAAGAGACAGTTTTTTATTAGAAAGGATAGACACATGGAATACATACTTATATTTATTGCCGGTACGGCAGCAGGTTTCTTAAACACTATAGGTGGAGGTGGTTCCCTTATAACAATGCCTATATTAATTTTTATGGGATTACCATCGGCTACGGCAAATGGAACAAATAGGATAGCACTTATAGCTCAAAATATATCAGCTACAATGAACTTTAAGAGAAAGGGATATTTTTATCCAAAGATAGTAATACTACTAGCAATACCAGCAATTATTGGTTCTATTATTGGATCTAATTTAGCGGTGAATCTTCCAGATGAAATATTCAATAAAGTTTTAGGTGTGGTTATGATTATAGTTTTAATATTGATATTAACTAGGCCTGAAAAAAAGTTTTTAGCTGATGAAGAAATTAGTGAATTAGTAGGAAAAAGAAAAATACTTGCAGTAATTGCATTTTTATTTGTAGGTTTTTACGGTGGTTTTATACAGGCTGGTGTAGGATTTATATTTATAGTAGCTCTAAGCTTGATTACGGGCATGTCATTAGTGAAAATAAATTCCTTGAAAGTAGCTATAATTGGAATCTACACAATAACCGCATTGATTGTATTTATAATAAACGGCAATGTAAACTGGGCACTTGGATTATTACTAGCAGTGGGAAACAGCACTGGAGCATATATTGGTAGTAATTTTGCAGTTAATAAAGGAGATAAGTACATAAGAATCATCATCACAATAGCTATAATTGTTATGGCGGGTAGATTGTGGGGATTGTGGCTGTAATATGGACTTCTTAACCCTAAGAAGATTCATACTACAAAAAGATGGTGAAATAAAATGCAAATTAAGATAAAATATGATAAAATTATTAGGTGAAATTTAAACCAAGGAGGCAAAAATGGAATTATCATTTATACATACTGGAGACATTCATCTATGCAATAATTTTGATAGTATCTCTCTAAGTGAAAAAGAGAGAGAATTAAGAAGGAAAGAGCTTTGGGAAGCCTTTGACAAGATAATAGACCTATCTATGGAAAATGAAGTAGATTATTTATTTATTGCCGGTGATCTTATATGCAGTAAATATGCAAAGCTTAAAGACTATCAAAAAATATGCGAAAGACTTAGTATCCTAGAAAATACAAAGATAGTTATTATCTCCGGCAATAATGATCCTTTAAATAATTTATCCTATTACAATGTAGTAGATTGGCCTCCTAACATTTATATAATAAAAGATACAAATAAGTTAGAAAAAATCTTCTTTGAAGAAGATAACCTATGCATATATGGCTTATCATTAGATGAATACAACCCCAACTTTAATATAAACGATGCTATTTATGACCCTGAAGATGAGAACAAAGTTAATATCCTTCTCATCCACGGTGGGAAAGAAGAAGTAGGTCATCCCCTTCATATAGATTTTGATAAACTTAGCAAATTTGATTACTGTGCTTTAGGTCATTATCATAATCATGAAGAAATTAAGGAACACATAGTTTACCCCGGAACTCCAGAACCTCTGGATTACAGTGAAGAAGGTAAAAGAGGTGTTTTAATGGGTAAGGTAAGCAAAGATATGCTCTTTAAAATATTTATACCACTATCAAAAAGAAAGTTTATTACGAAAGAAATATTTTTCCAAAAGGATTATACACTAGAGAAAATATTAGACATTATAAAATTTTCTGGAGATATTGATTCTTTATCAAAGGATTATTATAAAATCATACTTAAAGGTGAGTTGAATAAAGATATAAGTATTGAGCAAGTTAAAGAAGAAGCAGTTAAATATTTTAGGCATGCTGAATTTGTGGAAAATTTTGAGTATCTCCTTGACTTACAAAAGATAGAAATTGAAAACGAGAATAATCTAATAGGCAGATACATAAACGAAATGGGTAAAATAACAGATAAACCTTTAAAACTTCAAAAATCAGTATTATTAGGAATTGAAGAACTTTTAAAAGAAAAGGTGGACTATTAGATGAATATTAAACAATTAAAAATAAATGGCTTTGGCAAATTTATCAACAAAGATATTCAATTTAATAAAGGAATAAATGTAATTTATGGAGATAATGAAACAGGAAAAAGTACTATTCATAAATTTATAGAAGCGGTATTATTTGGTATAGATTCATCTGATGATGATACATCAAAAAAGTACCAACCTTGGTTTTCAGAAGACTATAAAGGTCAAATAGAGTTGAATGAAAATGATAACGAGTATTTGGTTTTTCGTGATTTTAAAAGCAACTACACATCATTTAATGATGAAGAAGTTAATGATGATAATCCTAACTCTATAAAACAACCTGGATATCAGCTGCTAGGAGTAAATAGGGACATATACAGGAATACCCTTAGTATAGGGCAACTCAACAGCAAAACCGATAGGGAGTTACTAAAGGAAATAAAAAATAAAATCGAAAATTTAGGTAAAGCAAAAGATGAGAATATAAGTGTTGAAAATGTATTAAAGAGACTAGATGATAAAATCGACAATAAAAAATACCAGGAAGCTCAAGATAGAATTAAAGAACTTCGTGTAGAAAAATCTAATATTGAAAACAATAAAAGTAATATAGTTAATTATATTAATGAAATATCAAAACATAAAGAAGCCCTAAAGGAATTATACGAAAGAAAAGAAATTTTAAATCCATTGACTACTGTTGATGATTTTGATGAGTTGGAAAATAAATATATAAGTTCTGAAAAAATAATTAATGAAATAAATAAACTAACCAATGAAATAGATTCCATGAAAAAAAATATGGATATTGAAATTGAAGATTATGAACAACTAATTCTTTTAAGTTCAAAAAATGAGAAATTAGAAGATGAACAAAAAGATTTAATGAAAAATCTAGAATCTCTTGAAAAAGAAGCAATATACATAAAAAACGATTTTCAAAAGTTTAAAAACGTTGACGAATCAAATTTCATATCTCAGTATGAATTATACAAAAGCAATAAAAAAATTCTTGAAAGACTCCAGACTAAATTGGATGATTTAACTGATGAAATTCAGGAAATCAATGATAAAAATAATAAAGGTGTTATTAGCAGCTTTAATGAATTGGCAAAAGAGAAAAAAAGAAAGAAATATATAAATGGTATCTTAGAAGGTAATATTGTAGATATACTAAAGGAAAAATTGAAAAAAGAAAGAAACAGAAAATGGTTTAAAATTATTGTTTCTTTATTCATTCTAATAGGGGTACCAATAGGTTCATATCTTGCAGTAAACTACTACCAAAACACAAGCATTTATTATGCTAATGCTGTAGTACTAGTAGGTTTCTTTATTCTAAGTAAATTATCAAGAAATAATACAATAATTAAAAATTTAAAAAAAGAAATAAAAGAAATAAATGCAATGGTTCCGGAATACAAAGAAGAATGTGAGAAACTAGAAAACCATAAAAAAGAAATACTTGAAAAATACAACTGCGTAGATACTAAGGATTTAAAATCCCTTTATTACGATGCAATAGATAATCAAAAATCTCTTGAAGAAAAAAATAAAACTTATGAAACCTTACAAGAAGAAATATTTTACTTGAATAAAAAATGTAAGGAGATAGAGGAATTTCTTCAGGAATATTTAGATAAGTTTGGTTATGACGAGATTAATGACGAGAATATAAAAAGTTTAAATAAAAAATATAATGAAAGTGAAATTAGATATAGTGGATTACAAGGTTTAGAATCAGAAATAGGTAAACTCAAAGAGAAAAAGGACAGTCTATCAGATGAGATTGAAAAAAACAAAAAAGAAATAAATAAAATATTAGAGGATAGCGGTGTAAAATCTAAGGATGAATTTAAAGAAGCATTTAAGCTTCAAAACATATTGAAAGAAAAAGTATCTACTAAAAACAACAAGGAAGAAGTACTTAGAAATATACTTCAGGACGAAGATTTTGAAGAGATTAAAACTAAATATAATTCAATCATGAAGTTAAAGGAAGAAGAAAATTTTAGTTCCTTCCAAGAAATAAAAGAAGAAAAAGCAATAGTAGAAGAAGAAATAGATAGAAACAATAAGGTAATAGAAAAATATAAAAAAGATATAGAAAATACAGAAAACAATAGAAGGCTTTATCTAGTAGAAGAAGAAATATCGGATTCGAGTAGGATTATAAAAAATATAGAAGAGATGAAATCTATAGTTGAAATTACAAAAAATAATATTCTTGAAACATCAAGAAAAATAAAAGAAGAGTTCATGCCTGAACTAGAAAAGAATCTGGGAAAATACTTTAATATACTTACAGATAACAGATATAAAGAAGTAAGTATAGAAGATTCCTTTGCTATAGAAGTAAAAGAATCTGAAGAAGATAGATTTATTAGCTTGGATAATTTAAGTTTGGGAACTATTGATCAAATGTATTTTTCACTTAGGTTTAGTTTGATTGATATAATGTTTTCCAATTCAGAAATTCCAATAATATTAGATGATTGCTTTACTCAATATGATGATGACAGGCTTAAGAATGCTTTAGATATAATCACTAAAGTAAAAGATAAATACCAAATACTTTTGTTTACCTGTCACAAAAGAGAAGAACAGTTTTTAAGAGAATTAGGACAGGAAATTAATTTAGTTCAATTATAATCAGGAGTTTTTATGAAAATATATGCTATATCAGACCTGCATTTAGACTACGAAAAAGAAAAACCCATGGATATTTTCGGTGAGCGCTGGAAAAATCATGAGGAAAAGATATTTGATAACTGGCAGAAAAAAATTACGGAAGATGATATAGTTCTGATGCCTGGAGATATTTCCTGGGCTATAAATTTAGACAAAGCAGTAAAAGACCTAGAGAGGATTGATGAGCTTAAGGGTATAAAAATCATAACTAAGGGCAATCACGATTACTGGTGGTCTACAAATTCAAAATTAAAGAAAATGAATTTAAATAGCATAACATTTATTCAAAACACAAGCTTTAAACACAATGATATACAAGTATTTGGTTCTAGAGGATGGATTGATAAGACAAACGATGATTTTACAGAAAAAGATCTTAAGATATTCGAAAGGGAAATACATAGGTTGGAGCTTTCCCTAAAATCAGGAGAGAGATTCGAAGAAAAATATAACATTGTCCTGCTGCATTATCCTCCCTTTGATAACAGAGGAAATCCAAATGAATTTGTAGATTTAATGGAAAAATACAATGTACAAACCTGCATATACGGCCATCTACATAGTGAAGAAGGTCACAGAAGTGTAGTAGAGGGGAATATATCAGGAATAGATTTTATATGTTCTTCAGCTGATTATATAAATTTTGACCCTATAGAAATTAAAAGGTGTGTTAAATGAAAGAAATAGAAGTAAAAGTACTAAAAATTGATAAATCAGAAATAATAAGTAAACTCAAAGAACTTGGTGCTGTAAAAATAAAGGATGAATATCAATATAATTATGTTTTTGACAGGGAAGACAGATTTTTAAAAAAAGAATACAATGGATATTTGAGAATTAGAAAAACTGTATCACAAAATAATAAAGAAGAAATAGAATTAACATTAAAAAGAAATATATCAAATAGTAAATTTAGAGAAAATATAGAAAACAATCTAATCATAAATAATGTTGAAGAAGGTATTAAAATACTTGAAGCACTTGGATACAAAATGATTCATAAGGGAGAGAAAAAAAGAGATTCATACAAATACGAAAGTATTATGTTTGAAATTGATACCTGGGATAAAGAGACATACCCCTATACATACTTAGAAATAGAAGTAGAAAAAGAAGAAGATTTAAAAAAAGCTGTAAAAATACTTGGTTTAAATAATAAAGATGTTACAAAGAAGTCAATAGAAGAACTTAGAGATGAGGAATTTGGGGAAAGTAATTGACAAAAAACAATCTTTATAATAACATGAAATTTGATATAAGTTATGAAGGAAAAAAGTATCCTAAAATTATATTGAAGAGAGAAGTCGGTTGGTGAAAGGCTTTATATAAGTTAGGGGAAATACATTCTGGAGCTTCTGTTTGAAAAGACAGCGTAAGTCTGCGATAAAGATCAAGAGGCTTTAAGCGAATTAAGGTGGTACCACGAGTTCTTCGTCCTTTGGATAACTCGTGTTTTTTTTATATAAAAACTAATCTGGGAGGAAAGTATGGATAAAAAGAGAAATGTATATGATGTTTTAAATGAAAGAGGATATATAGAGCAGGTGACTCATGAAGATGAAGTAAAAGAACTTTTAAATAAGGAGAAAATAACATTTTATATTGGATTTGATCCAACAGCAGACAGTTTACATATAGGTCACTACATACAGATTATGGTAATGGCTCATATGCAGAGACAGGGACATAGACCAATAGCTATAATTGGTGATGGCACAACTATGGTTGGAGATCCAAGTGATAGAACTGGAATGAGACAAATAATGTCTAAGGAACAAATTCAAGAAAATGCAGAGAAATTTAAGGTTATTTTTGAAAAATTTCTTGATTTTAAAGATGGAAAAGCTCTAATGGTGCACAATGGTGATTGGTTGTTGAATTTAAATTATGTTGATTTTCTAAGAGAGATAGGAGTTCACTTTTCTGTAAACAGAATGCTAACTGCAGAATGTTATAAAAATAGAATGGAAAAGGGACTTACATTTTTAGAGTTTAACTACATGATAATGCAGGCATACGACTTCTATATGCTTCACAAAGATTACAACTGTAAGATGCAATTTGGTGGCAATGACCAGTGGTCTAACATCATTGCAGGAGTAGACTTAATAAGGAGAAAGGATAACGAAAGTGCCTACGGTATGACATTTTCACTACTTACCAATAGTGAAGGCAAGAAAATGGGTAAGACTGAAAAAGGAGCACTGTGGTTGGACCCTGAAAAGACATCACCTTACGAGTTTTACCAGTACTGGAGAAACGTAGATGATGCAGATGTGAAAAAGTGTTTATCTTTACTAACTTTTATTCCTATGGATGAAGTTGAAAGATTAAGTAATTTAGAAGGTGCTGAAATAAATAAGGCTAAAGAAGTGCTAGCTTATGAAGTAACAAAATTAATTCATGGGGATAATGAAGCTAAAAAAGCTGAAGAAACTTCAAAAGCTCTATTTAAAAAAGGTACTGATGATGACAACATGCCTCATACAGAAATTACTGAAGAATACTTAAATGAAGATAAAACAATCTTAGATTTATTAACCACTGCTGGACTGATAAAGTCAAATGGAGAAGGTAGAAGGCTAATTAAGCAGGGTGGAGTTAGTTTGAACGAGGAAAAAGTTGAAGACTTTTTCCTACCTATAACAAAAGAATTATTTGAAGATGGAAAACTTACTATAAAAAAAGGTAAAAAAATCTTCCATCAAATTAGATTAGTTTAAGAGGAATATAATGTCAAAAATCAAATTAGCAGCGGTTGCTGCAGCAGGTCTCGAGGCAGTAGTAAAAAGAGAATTACAAGATTTAGGATATAAAACTCAAGTTGACAATGGTTGGGTATATTTTGATGGTGAAATAAAGGATATACCAATAGCTAATATTAATCTAAGGTCTTCTGATAGAGTAATGCTTGTATTAGGCCAATTTGAAGCTTATTCCTTCGAAGAACTTTTCGAAAAAACCTACAATTTACCTTGGGAGAATTGGATTACAAAAAAAGGGAAATTTACTGTAAAGGGAAGAAGCATAAAATCAAAGTTATACAGTGTTCCCGACTGTCAATCAATAGTGAAAAAGGCAGTTGTAGAGAAACTCAAGGATAAGTATGATGTTGAATGGTTTGAAGAAGAAGGTGCGGAATTTACTATCCAATTAATTATAAGAAAAGACAATGTAACATTAGCTATAGATACTACTGGAGCTAGAGAGGGTCTTTTTAAAAGAGGCTACAGAAAAAATTCAGTAGAAAGTCCTATTAAAGAAACTATGGCATCAGCTTTAATTCAGTTAAGTTTTTGGAGAGATGATAGACTTCTTATGGATCCAATGTGTGGTTCCGGAACAATACCTATAGAAGGAGCTTTAATAGGGATCAACAAGGCTCCAGGGTTAGATAGAAACTTTGCCAGCGAAAAATGGCCGGCTGTAGAAGAAAAATACTGGAAAGATGCTAGAATACAGGCTGAGGAAAAGATTGAAAAGAATAAAAAACTCAAAATAATCGCATCAGACATTGACCCAGAGGCTGTAAAAATAGCCAGAGAAAATGCAGAAAAGGCAGGAGTAGAAGAGTATATAGAATTTAAGGTAATGGATGTAAAAGAAGTGAAATTGCCAGAAAAATATGGAATACTCATAACAAATCCACCTTATGGAGAGAGAATTGGTGAGGATGAAGAAGTTGTAGAGATACTTAAATCCATAGGTAGAATCTTCGGTGCTGATGAAACATGGTCGAATTATATAATTACACCGGAAAGAAATTTTGAAAATTTGTACGGTAAAAGAAGTCATAGAAAAAGAAAACTATACAACGGCAATATAAGAGTAGATTATTATCAATATTACGGTAAAAAGAAGAAATAAATTTTCTTCTTTTTTATTTTTTTTAAATACATTATAATCTTGTTAAAAAATATAAAAATTTATGATATAATTGTGTTGTATTTAAGTAAGTAACAAAGAGACATATTAAGTGGGAGTTGAAGAATGGATATTTTAAAAGAAAGAATCAAAATTAATGACCTTCAAATTTCAATATTAGACAGTATGATTGATGGTGTTAGATTAATTGATAGAAATAATAAAATTATTCATACAAATAAATCAATGGAAAAAACCATCGGAAAAAATGCTGTAGGAATGAAATGCTATCAAGGAATAGGTCAAAAAAGAAAATGCGACCTATGTGTATCAGATAAGACCTTTGCTACAGGAAAAACTTACAGGAAAGAAGAGATAGTAAAGGATAAAATTTACGATGTAGTGAGTTCTCCGGTATACGATGAAAATGGAGAGGTTGTAGCAGTTGTTGAGGTTTTTAGAGATACAACAAAAGAAAAAGAACTGGAAAGATCAATTATAGAAAAAAACAAAAAAATGCTTTCTGATATTGAATTTGCAACTAGAATGCAGGAGAATATGCTTCCTAGTAAAGGAATTTATGGGAATCTGAAAATTGATTACGAATATCACCCATCTGAAATGCTTAGTGGGGATATTTTTGATGTTTATACGATAGATAGAGACAATATTGGAATTTATATGTGTGATGTGGTAGGGCATGGTGTAGCTGCTTCAATGATAAGCATGTACGTTAAACAGACCATGAGGGCGGTGAGTAAAAGAAATCTTGATATAAACAAGACTTTACAGGAACTTCACAGGACCTTCCTTGCATTAAATTTTGATGACGATAAATATTTTTCTATTTTTGCCTGTGTTTTTAATAAAAAATCTAAAAAAATAAATTATTTGAATGCAGGACACAACTGTCTTCCCTTTTTTGTAAGAGGAGAAGATATAAAGTTATTGGAAGCTAAAGGTTACCCTATTTGTAATATTTTTGATACAGTAGATTATGAAGTGTTCGAGTTAGAGCTTCAGGAAAAAGATAGAATTATTTTTTATACAGATGGGATTATAGAAACTAAAAATTTTGAAGACGAGGAATTCGGAATTGATAGAGTAAAAAATATTATAAAAAAATCTGGTTCTTCACCTAAAGATATTGTAGATGCATTAAGGGAATTTAAAGGCAATCAAAAAGATGATATTGCAGTATTAGAAATAGAAATTTTGTAAGAAATAATCAGATTGAAATACTTAATTATTGATGGTATAATGATTAAGCTTATTCGAATTACTCGAGGTGATAAATATGAAACATTTTGTAAAAGTTTTTGTTATAGCAATAGTTTGCTTTAGTTTAATGCTGGGAGCTGCAGTTTATACTTATATAAAGTTTTTTAACCCTTCAGAGGATAATTATACAGAAGTAGAAGATCCACTATGGAGTGAAAAGGTAGCTGAAGAAGTAACAGAAATAGAATTAAGCGAATTAGAAAAAGCGATAGAAGAAAGTAAAGTAATAAATATACTAATAGTAGGACTAGAAGATAAAAGATCAGATACAATTATGCTGGTAAGTTTTGATAGGAAATCTGGAGACTTAAATATCTTGTCTATACCAAGAGATACCTATTTTTACAGATCAGGATACGAAAATCCTGGAGATAAGAAAATAAATGCTATATATTCTAGTGTAGGGATTAAAGGTTTGATGAAGTCTGTAGAGAATATCATGGAAATTCCTGTACATAATTACGTCACCGTAGATTACGAAGCAGTAGAAAATGTTGTGGATATAATTGGTGGGGTAGAAGTAGATGTTCCCTTCCATATGGAATACGAAGATCCTTACGACAACCCACCATTAAAAATAGATATACCTGCAGGGACACAGGTTCTAGATGGAGAACATGCACTGCAGTATTTAAGATTTAGACATAACAACGATATGACTACTGGATATAAGGACGGGGACATAGGTAGGATAAAAGCACAGCAGGAATTTGTAAAAAGTGCAATAAAAAAATCTCTTTCTTTCAAACTACCTGTAGTAGTAAAAGAAACCTACAGTCATATTAAAACTGATTTATCTTTATCAGATATGCTTTTATTGGCTTCTGATGCTGTAAATTTTAGTACTGATAAATTAGAGACAGCTATTTTACCTGGTAGAGCTAAAATAATGGAGAATCTTTCTTTTTATCTTCATGATCCATCTCAGGTAGAAGATTATGTGGAAAGTATTTACGGATTAGAATAAGGGTCTGAAATTTGACCCTTTTATTGTGGGTGATTTAATGATAACAGTATGCCAAATAGAAATATATATATACGAATCTAATTCCTTGAAAGATAAGAGAAGAATTCTAAAAAGTATTATTGATAAACTTAAGAACAAGTATAATATTACTATAGCGGAAACCGATTATAATGATAAATGGAATAGAAGTATAATAACCTTTGCTGCCGTGTCAAATAGCGGCAAATTTTCTGATAAAATAATAAATCAAGTTGAAAAATATTTCGAAATAGATGGTAGGATTGAAGTTCTAAAAAGAGAAATATACAGATGTTAGGTGGAGTTTAAATGAAAGATAAGGTTGAAAAAGTAATTTCAGGATTGAGAGAACATTATCCAGTTGTAAAAACAGGATTGGATTTTAATACAAAGCTTCAACTTTTAATATCAACAGTTTTAAGTGCTCAAAGTACTGATAAAAGTGTAAATAAGGTAACAGAAAGCTTATACAAAAAATATCCTGATTTAAAGTCTCTTTTAAAATTAACTAGAAAAGAAATTGAAGATAACATAAGAGAGATAGGTATATATAAAAACAAATCTAAAAATATATATAAACTTTTAAGGATAATAGATGATGAGTACGATGGAGAAGTTCCTGATAACATGGAAGATTTAATGAAGTTACCGGGAGTAGGTAGAAAAACTGCTAGTGTAGTATTAGCAGTTGGATTTGGAGAGCCAACTTTCCCTGTGGATACTCATGTATATAGAATTTGTAGAAGAATCGGATTTACAAAAAGTAGTACTGCTGATAAGGTTTCTGATGATATGATGGAAATAATACCAAAGGAAAATTGGATTGAAATGCATCACTTGCTGATAAGCCACGGAAGAAATATATGTAAGGCTAGAAATCCTGAATGCAGCAATTGTAATATAGAAAAATATTGTGATAAGGTGGGTGTATAATAAATTAATAAAATCAAGTTATAACTTTCAATTTATCTATTAAATGTTATAATAATATGGAGGGATGTTATGAGCATAAATATAGTTTTATATCAACCAGATATACCTCAAAATACTGGAAATATAGCAAGAACTTGTGCTGCAACTAACACAAAATTAATTCTTATAAGACCATTAGGCTTTTCAGTAAGAGATAAATATCTTAAAAGAGCCGGTCTAGATTACTGGGATAAATTAGATATAGAATACTATGATGATATATACCAGTTAATCGAAGAAAAAGGTAGTGATAAGTTTTATTTTTCTACTACTAAAACAGATAAATTCTACAGCGATATAGAGTATCCTGAGGAATGTTATCTAGTATTTGGAAAAGAAACAGCCGGATTACCGGAGGATTTACACGAAAAATTTAAAGACCAGAGAATAAAAATTCCAATGATAAAAAATGAAGAAGCAAGGTCTTTAAATTTAGCAAACTCAGTCAATATTATCTTATATGAAGTTTTAAGACAAAAAAACTTCCCGAATTTATACTAAAATTATTAAAATTTATGGAGGAAATTAATGGAAATCGCGATTGGCGTTATTGGAGGACTTAGTTTATTTATTTTTGGAATGACCTACATGGGAAATGCCCTACAAAAAACAGCAGGATCTAAGTTAAAACAAATCCTTGCGGCTCTTACTAATAAGAGGATTATGGGGGTTTTTGTAGGAGCAGTAGTAACTATGATTGTTCAAAGTAGTTCAGCAACTACGGTTATGACCGTTGGGTTTGTTAATGCTGGACTAATGAACTTGAACCAGGCCATCGGAGTTATAATGGGTGCTAATATTGGTACCACTGTAACAGCCCAACTGGTAGCATTTAAGCTTACCGATGCTGCACCTTTAATTATAGGGGCAGGGATGGTTTTATACTTAATTGGAAAGAAGAAAAAGACTAAAGATGTAGCAGAGATTTTTATTGGATTTGGTATACTGTTTTTAGGAATGGCATTAATGAAAGAAGCAATAGAACCTTTAGAAGAATCTCAAATATTTATAGATATTTTATCTAACTTTAACAATCCTTTAATTGGGATATTAGCAGGTTTTGGAATCACAGCTCTTTTACAAAGTAGTAGTGCTACCACAGGTCTACTATTAGCTGTAGCTGGGAGTGGACTAATAACAGTAGAAATGGCATTCCCTATTATATTTGGTCAGAACATAGGTACCTGTGTAACAGCTATGATATCTAGTATTGGAGCCAACAAGACTGCAAGAAGAGCTGCTGTTATGCATTTATTGTTTAACTTAATTGGAACGGCAATATTTTTGATTGTACTAAGAAAACCGGTAGAAAGCTTAGTCTTTCTGATTACTCCAACGGGTATAGAAAGACAGATAGCAAATGCTCATACCTTATTTAATGTAATTAACGTAGCTATTATGTATCCATTTGCAAATCAAATAGTAAAGGCATCTAAGAGAATAATAAGAGGAGAAGATATACCTAAGGTAGGACAGCTTAAATACATTGATAATAGACTAATTGCAACACCTTCTATTGCTTTAACCCAAGCATCAAAAGAGGTTTTAAGTATGGGGAAATTAGTAGAGAAGCAATTTGTTACTGCTGAAGATGCTCTTCTTAATGGAGACGAATCTCTAGCATTAGAAGTATTTGATATGGAAAAAAGAATAAATGATCTTAACAGAGGTATATTAGAGTTTCTTGTAAAGGTTAATAAAGCATCTCTTACAAATGCTGAAAAAGATATAGTTTCTACTATAATGAATGTTATAAATGACATAGAAAGAGTAGGAGATCATGCAGATAACATAGGAGAGCTTGCTATATATAATATAGAAAATGAAGTAGGTTTTTCTGAAAAGGCCAAATCAGAACTTAAAGAAATGTTTGATTTAGCTCACGATATGTACAAGACTTCACTTCTTTCCTTTAAAACAGCAAACTACGAAATAGGTCTAGAAGTGCTGAAAAAAGAAAACTTGCTTAATAAAATGGAAAAGGAACACAGGAGTAATCACATTGACAGGTTAAATGAAAATATTTGCTTACCACAATCAGGAATAATATTTTTAGATTGTATAAGCAATTTAGAAAGAATAGGAGATCACTCTACAAACATAGCACAACTTATAATAAATGTAGTGAATAAAATGAACTATTCTGATTTAGAAGAATTAAGAGAAAGTGAGGAATAAAATATGGAATTGTATGATGTAGCAATTATAGGGTCAGGACCAGCAGGCTTAACTGCAGGAATATATGCAGGAAGAGCAAGATTAAAAACATTGATTATTGAAAAGCAGCAGGCAGGAGGACAGATCGTTCAAACTGAAGAAGTGGAAAATTATCCTGGAGCTTTAGAAGGAGATACAGGACCAGCTATTATTGATAGAATGGTTGCTCAGACAAAAAAGTTCGGAGTAGAGAAAGTTTCCGATGAGATAACAGAAGTACAACTTGTAGGAAAAACTAAGGTATTAAAGGCTAAAGGTGGAGAATACAGAGCAAAATCTGTAATAATTGCAACAGGAGCAGAACCAAGATTTTTAGGTTGTCCTGGTGAAAAGGAATTTATCGGTAAGGGAGTATCTTACTGTGCAACCTGCGACGGAGCTTTTTTTGAAGGATTGGATATCTTCGTAATAGGTGGTGGAGATACTGCAGTAGAAGAAGCAATGTTTTTAACTAAGTTTGGAAGAAAAGTATACGTGGTTCATAGAAGAGGCGAACTTAGAGCAGCTAAATCAATACAGGAAAAAGCTTTTAAAAATGAAAAAATAGAATTTATCTGGGATTCAGTAGTTGAAGAAATTAAAGGTGATGGTCTTGTAAATGAAATAGTACTTAAAAACAAAAAAACTGGTGAGCTTACAAACTATAAAGCTGAAGATGGTATGCTCGGTGTATTTATATTCGTAGGATATACTCCTATAACAAAACTATTTGTAGACAATTTAGAGCTTGATAGAGGATATATAGAAACTGATGAAAATATGAAAACAAAAATACCTGGAGTTTTTGCTGCGGGAGATGTAAGGGTAAAAGACCTGAGACAGGTAGTAACAGCGACAGCTGATGGAGCGATAGCAGCTGTACAAGCTGAAAAATATTTAGAAGATTTAGAATAAAAGAAGGACTAGTCCTTCTTTTTTAATATAGATTTTGGATAATTAATAACCGACATCATTGAAATTAAATTCAATATATTATATAATTTATTTATCTCCGAGCTAATAATCCGGACAAGGATTTTTAGCCGAAGGGTATCGTTGGAAACGGCGGTGCCTCCCATTGTGGAAAGGAGGCTTCTGGCTATCCTTTGGATAGTTTTTTTATTTAGTTTGGAGAAATATTATATAAGAGGAGAGAACATGAAAAATTTTAGAAAAGGAATATCATTACTTTTAATAGTAATGCTGGTTTTTGCTGTAGGTTGCAGTCAAGCACCAGATGAGCCGGAAGAACCAGTGGAAGAGGAACCGGCAGCAGAAGAGCCAGCAGAGGAAGAACCTGCTGAGGAAGAACCTGCTGAGGAAGAACCTGCTGAAGAAGGTGGCGAGTTAATATTAGCCACAACAACAAGTACTGAAAATAGTGGTTTGCTAGATTATATACTTCCGGATTTTGAAGAAAAAACTGGGGTAGAAGTAAAAGTAGTAGCTGTAGGTACTGGAGCAGCCCTTCAAAAAGGTATGGATGGAGAAGCGGATGTACTGCTTGTACATGCTAAAGCAAGGGAAGAAGCCTTCGTCGCAGAAGGACACGGTCCTGAAAGATTTGATGTTATGTACAATGATTTTGTAATAATCGGCCCGGAATCCGATCCAGCTGGAGTAGCAGGATTAAATGTAGTAGAAGCTTTAACCCAAATAAGTGAATCTGAAAATTCCTTCGTATCAAGAGGAGATGATTCTGGAACCCATACAAAAGAAAGATCTCTTTGGGAAGCAGCAGAAATAACTCCAGAAGGAGACTGGTACGTAGAAGTAGGCAAAGGTATGGGAGACACCATAACTATGGCTGAAGAACTTCAAGGTTATACTATGAGTGACAGAGCTACATACTTATCTATGAAAGATAACTTAGAATCAGTAGTCCTTGTAGAAGGAGACGAAATATTATTTAATCAGTATGGAGTCATACAGGTAGAACCGGGTAAAAATGATCAAATAAATGCAGAAGCAGCAGAAGCATTTGTAAACTGGATAATATCAGAAGAAGCACAGGAATTAATAGGAACATATAAAGCCTATGGAGAGGTGCTTTTCAATCCAAATGCTAAATAATTAATATATGGGAGAGAGATAATGGAATATATTTTAGAAGGTGTAGAAGGAGCATTTAAATTAATATTCTCTTTTGATAGAGAGATATACAGCATAGTCTTGCTGTCAATTTATGTATCCTTTGCATCTACCATTATCTCTGCTTTTATAGGAGTACCCTTGGGATTGTTGACTGGAATAAAAGATTTCAGAGGTAAAACTACCCTATCTAAAATTTATTATACTGCTATGGGTTTACCTCCAGTAGTAGTAGGGTTGGTGACAGTATTAATAATATCCAGAAGCGGACCTTTAGGTTCTGTAGGCTTGATATATACTCCAACAGCTATGATAATAGCTCAATCCCTTCTAGTAACCCCTATAATAACGGGAATAGTATTTACTAACTCAAAGGACACGGGAAGAGAAATTATCGAAATATGTAAAACTCTTGGTGCTAATAGGAAACATACTTTTATAAAATTAATAAAAGAACTAAAACCTTTAATTTTAGTTGCTACAGTAACAGGTTTTGGTAGAGCAATTTCAGAAGTTGGAGCAGTAATGATAGTAGGTGGGAATATAAAAGGACATACTAGAGTAATGACTACATTTATTGCAATGAGTAACAGTATGGGTAATTACGATACTTCTATTGCTATGGGTATAATACTATTGACTATATCCTTTATTTCAAATTCTTTTCTTTACAATAGAACTATGGGGGATAATAATGGGTATAAAATTAGAAAATATTAAAAAAATTTACAATGGAAAAACTGTACTTAATGTAAAAAATCTAACAATAAAAGAAAATATTATCACAGGGATATTAGGGCCAAACGGCTCAGGAAAGACAACAATGATGAAAATAATTGCGGATTTATTAGAGCCGGAATCTGGTAGGATTATTTACAACGGACAGTATTTTAATAAAATAAAAGATAATCTAACCTACGTAAGCCATAACTCCTATTTATTTAATGATACTGTATATGAAAACATAGCTGCACCATTGAAATTTCGTGAGAAAGAAAATAGTTACATAGAAAAAAGAGTTAAAGAATTAATAAAAATGTTTAAGATAGACTACTTAAAGGATAAAAATGCTCTTAATCTCTCAGGTGGAGAAAAGCAAAAAGTATCTTTGGCAAGGGCCCTATCTTTTAACCCGGAAATATTGATAATAGACGAACCAACAGCCAATATTGATCCTAATTTTATAAAACTAATTGAAAGTACTCTTAAAAGTATAAATGAAAAATATAAAACAACTATATTAATAGTTACCCATAATACTGCTCAATCCTTTAGGTTGTGTGATGAAATAGTATTTATGAAAGACGGATGTGTAATTGAGCATAAAAATAAAGAATATTTTAAAAGTCCGGAAAAGGAATTTATAAAAGAATTTGTAAGATTAAATTAAAAGTAATATCATAAGCTGCACGTAAGTAATAGCAAGATATTTGAGAAATAATTCTTGCTTTTTTTATGTAAAAAATTAATTCGTATTGTAAAATTCACCTAAAAATGTTAAAATTGGTATGAATCTTGAATAGAATTAGGAGGGGTAGCTTGAAAGTAGGATTTGAACTTAATATGCAGCAGACTCAAAAGTTAATAATGACACCAGAATTAAGACAAGCTATACAGGTTTTACAATATAATAACTTAGAATTAAGAGAATATATAAATAAGCAAATGGAAACCAATCCTTTTTTAGAGGTAGCTGAAAAGAAAAAGGAAGAAGGAAAAGAAGAAAAAGCTAAAGATGATGATATAGATTGGCAGGAAGTTGTAGAGAAATACGACGATATCAGTTATAAATCATATTCGAAAACTTCAGAACAAAAAGAAACCTTTGAAAGTTATACATCTAAAAAAATGTCTTTGAAAACTCACCTTTTAAACCAGCTAGGTTTAACGTTTTCAAAAGACTGGGAAAAAGAAATTGGTGAACAGATTATTGAATCTTTGGATAAAAAAGGTTATCTAATAAGTACCGTTGAAGATATAGCAAAACAGCTTGGATACAGCGTGGGAAAAGTTGAGGAAGTATTAAAGGTTATCCAAAAATTTGATCCTGTCGGAATAGCATCAAGAGATCTAAAGGAATGTTTGAAAATCCAATTAGAAGAAAAGGGTATAATTGATAAAAAAGTCTATATGGTTGTAGATGAACATATAGATAATTTGGCCTGCAACAGAATGCAGGATATTTCAAAAGATATAGATGAAGAAATTCCTAGAGTACAGGAAATTTGCGACGTAATTAGAATGCTGGAACCAAAACCATCTAGAGGGTTTGTACTTGAAACGGATAATATAAGATATATAACTCCTGATGTAACCATTAAAAAAGTCGATGGTGAGTACATTATACTGGTAAATGACTCAAATGTACCTTCTCTTCATATTAGCAGCTATTACAAAAAAATGTTAAATCAGGTAAAAGACAAAGATACTAATAAATTCTTAAGTGATAAATTTAATGCTTCCATGTGGTTGCTAAAAAGCATAGAACAGAGAAGACAAACTATGTACAATGTCACTGAATCAATTCTAAAATTCCAAAGAGAATTTTTCGACAAAGGAACAAAATACTTAAAACCCCTTGTACTAAAGGATGTTTCCGAGGATATTGATGTTCACGAATCTACGGTAAGTAGAGCAACAAACGGTAAATACGTACAAACTCCAAGAGGTCTTTTTGAATTAAAGTATTTCTTTTCCAGTGGTGTTCAAAAAGGAGAAGAAGGAGTTTCGTCTACAAGCATAAAAAGCACAATAAAAGATTTAATTGATAATGAAAATAGGAAGAAACCTCTAAGTGATCAGAAAATTGCTGATAAGCTTAAAGAAAAAAATATAAAAATATCAAGAAGAACAGTAGCAAAATACAGAGACGAAATAGGTATACCATCCTCTTCAATAAGAAGAAGATATTAAAGGAAAACAGCTCATTATGAGCTGTTTATTTTTTAGTTTTAAACTTGATAAATTTCAAAATAAATAGTATAATGCAAACAAGGGACAAAAAACATACATATAGGACAAAAAAAGACCAAAGGAGTTTGAAATGAGTGAAAAGAAAATTTTAAATTTATTAAACATTGTGGCTCCTGAAATAAAAAAAATAATGTTAAAAAGATACGGTCTTTTAAAAATTATTAAGGAAAGTCAACCTATAGGCAGACGTATATTGGCGAAAGAAATAGGAGAGACTGAAAGAAAAATAAGGGCTGAAATAGATGACTTGAGGAAACTAGACTTAATAATTGTAGAATCCAGTGGTATGTATATATCAAAAAAAGGAGAGAATCTAATAGATGATTTAGAAGAATTATCCTACAAAATAAAAGGTTTAAAAGAAATAGAAACTAACCTCAAAGATAAATTAGGAATAAAGGACGTTTTTATTGTAGAAGGAGATTCTTCAAAAGACAGTATGGTTTTTAAAGATTTGGGCAAAAAAGCTGCTAAAGTGGTAGAAAAATTAATAAAAAAAGATATGAAAATAGCTATCATGGGCGGGACTACCATGGCATCTTTAGCAGAACAAATGGAAAAGAAAAATTATCCGGATAATTTACTTGTTCTACCGGGAAGAGGAGGACTAGGAGAAAGTATGGATATTCAAGCCAATTCTATAGCATCAAAACTTGCTAAAAAATTAGATGCTAGGTATAAACTTTTACACGTCCCAGATAATATTAGACCAGATATATTAGAAGCTTTAAAAACCAATCCTCAAATCAAGGACATACTTAAGGATCTAAAAGATGTAAATCTTTTGTTATTTGGATTAGGAAGATCTGAAGACATGGCAGTAAGAAGAAAGTTACCAGAAGTCACAAGAGACGAATTAAAAATTAAAAATGCATGTGCAGAAGCCTTAGGGTTTTATTTCGATAAAGACGGAGAGCCGATAATGCATTCTACCTCGGTGGGAATTGCACTAGATGACTTAGAGAAAATCGAAAATGCAGTATGCGCAGCAGCTGGTGTAAAAAAAGCAAAGGCAATATATGCTTTTTCAAAATATTATAAAAACTACATATTAGTAACAGATGAAGTAACAGCTAAAGAAATTTTAAAACTAAATTAGAAAGGAAGATAATAATGAAAACAAAAATAGCGATTAATGGATTTGGAAGAATTGGAAGATTAGCATTTAGATTAATGTTTGATGATAAGGATTTTGAGATAGGAGCAATAAACGACTTAACAGATGCAGAAACTTTAGCCCACCTACTTAAGTATGATTCATCACAAGGTGGTTATAAAAGAGATAGTGTATCCTTTGAAAAAGGAGATGTTCAAAAACTTATAGTAGATGGAAAAGAAATACCTGTATTTGCAGAAAGAGACCCTGAAAATTTACCTTGGGGAGAATATGATATCGACGTTGTACTTGAATGTACAGGAGTATTTAATAAAAGAGAAGATGCTGAAAAGCATATTAAAGCTGGAGCTAAAAAAGTACTGTTATCTGCACCAGGTAAAGGAGAAATGAAAACTGTAGTATACAACGTAAATCACGATGTTTTAGACGGCAGTGAAAAAGTTGTTTCAGCAGCATCATGTACTACAAACTGTTTAGCACCAATAGCTAAAGTACTTGATGATAATTTTAAAATAGTTAAGGGACTTATGACTACTGTTCATGCTTATACAAACGACCAAACAACTTTGGATAGACCACACCACAAAGGAATCGATGCTAGAAGAGGTAGGGCAGCGGCAGTAAATATTATCCCTACATCCACTGGAGCAGCTGTAGCAGTAGGTAAGGTAATGCCTAAATTAAACGGTAAACTAGATGGTATGGCAATGCGTGTTCCTACAGCAGCAGGTTCAGTAGTAGATTTAGTAGTTGAGTTAGAAGAAAAAACATCAATAGAAGAAATAAATAAAGCAATGAAAGAAGCATCAAATGAGACATTAGGATATACTGAAGATCCTATAGTTTCCAGTGATACTATCGGGATAACCTACGGAAGCTTATTTGATTCCCAACTAACAAGAGTAATGGAAGTAGACGGAAAACAAATGGTGAAAGTAGTGAGCTGGTACGATAATGAAATGTCATATACTGCACAGTTAATAAGAACAGCAAGATATATGAGTAAGCTTTAAAGAATTAAAAATAAAGTGCTGTGAAGCACTTTATTTTATTTGAATAATGTATTACTATTAGAGTATAAAAGAATTGGAGGGATACCATGAAAAAAACCATAAGAGATTTAGATGTAAAAAACAAAAGAGTTTTAGTTAGATGTGATTTTAATGTTCCTTTAAATGAAAAGGGAGATATAACGGATGATAACCGTATAACTGCGGCATTACCAACTATAAAATACATTATGGAAAAGGGTGGTAAACCTATACTTATGTCTCATTTAGGAAGACCTAAGGGAAAGGCAGATAAAAAATTAACCTTAGCACCTGTTGGAAAAAAATTGGAAGAATTGCTAGGTTGTGAAGTAGTTTTTGCTGATTATGATGATGTAATTAATGAAGAGGTAGTAGAATTGTCAAAAAAAGATTTTGAAAAAATACTACTGCTTCAAAATACAAGATTTAGAAAAGAAGAAAAAGAAAATGAGGAAAATTTTTCAAAAGAATTAGCTAAGTTGGGAGATATATTTATCAATGATGCATTTGGAACCTCCCATAGAGCTCATGCTTCAAATGTAGGAGTAGCAAAAAATCTACCTAATGGTGTGGGATTTCTTGTAGAAAAGGAAATAGATAAAATTGGTGGAGTACTGAAAAATCCTGAAAAACCACTGATTGCCATCTTAGGAGGAGCTAAAGTTTCAGATAAAATAAATGTTATTGAAAATTTATTAAACATAGCAGACAAGATAATAATAGGTGGTGGTATGGCCTTTACCTTTGTAGCAGCTCAAGGATATGAAGTAGGAAAATCTATATTGGAAGAAGATAAGATAGATTTAGCAAAAGAACTTATGAAAAAGGCAGAAGAAAAAGGAGTAGACTTAGTACTACCTTTAGATTACAAAGTAGCTGAAGAGTTCAGTAATGATTCAGAATGGAAGACTGTAAGTTATGAAAATATACCTTCAGATTATATGGGACTTGATATAGGTGAGAAATCTATTGAACTTTTTTCTAAACTAATAAAAGAAGCAAAGACAGTAATTTGGAACGGTCCAATGGGAGTATTTGAATTTGATAACTTTGCTGAAGGTACAGAGGAAATATGTAAAGTATTAGCAGAAAATGATATAATATCTATAATAGGTGGAGGAGATAGTGCTGCAGCTGTAAAAAAAGCAGGACTGGAAGATTCCATGACACATATTTCTACCGGAGGAGGGGCTTCCCTTGAATTTATGGAAGGTAAAGTCCTACCGGGAATAGATATTATAAGTGATAAATAAAGAGGAGGAAGAAATGAGAATACCATTTATAGCAGGAAATTGGAAAATGCACAAAACTCCTGAAGAGTCAATTAAGCTAGCAAAAGAAATAGATGATTTTTTAAAAAACAATGAAGACATAGAAGTTGATGTACTAATATGTCCACCCTTTACATCTTTATATGCAATAAGCAAAGAGATAAAAAATCCTAAAATACAACTTGGAGCTCAAAACATGAGCTATGAAGAAGAAGGAGCTTTCACAGGAGAAATATCTCCCCTTATGCTTAAGGAGATGAACGTAAAATATGTAATACTAGGACATTCGGAAAGAAGACAGTTATTTGGTGAAAAAGATGAAGAAATAAACAAAAAGATCAAAAAAGCACTAGAACACGATTTAAAACCTATTTTATGCGTAGGTGAAACTTTGGAAGAAAGAGAATCAGGAAAAGAAAAAGAAAAAGTAAAAAAACAAATCACTGAAGATTTGAAAGACGTAGATAAGGAAAAAGCTTCTTTAATAACAATAGCTTACGAACCAATATGGGCTATAGGTACAGGAAAAACAGCTTCAAGCAATGATGCAAATGACATGATTAAATATATTAGAAGCATCTTGAAAGAAATATATGGTATGGATGTATCTGAAAAAATAAGAATACAGTATGGTGGAAGTGTCAAACCTCACAATATTAATGAGTTGATGAATAAATCAGATATTGATGGAGCCTTAGTAGGAGGAGCTAGTCTGAAAAGTAAAGACTTTAATGAGATTATAGACTTTTAGGAGAAGATTATGAATAAAAAAACTTCAATACTAATGATATTAGATGGTTGGGGTATAGGTAGAGATTATGAAGGCAATGCTGTACTTAAGGCCGATACACCAAACTTTGATAGGTTAATAAAAAAATATCCTAATACTCAAATAAGAACAAGCGGACTTGATGTAGGTCTACCAGAAGGACAGATGGGTAATTCAGAAGTAGGTCATATGAATATAGGAAGCGGTAGAATAGTTTATCAGGAATTTACAAGAATCACTAAGGCAATTAAAGATGGAAGTATAGAGAATAACGAAAAAATCAATAAAGCCTTTGATAATGTTAAGAAAAACAAGAGTAAATTGCATTATTTTGGATTACTATCAGATGGAGGAGTCCACAGTTTCAATGGTCACTTGTATTCTCTAGTAAAAACTGCCCAAAAAAAAGGTGTAGAAAAAATATGTATCCACTGTTTCACAGATGGTAGAGATGTATCTCCCACAAGCGGGGCAGGGTTTATAAAAGAACTTCAAGAAAAGATTGATGAAATTGGAGTAGGAAAAATCGCTACTATATCCGGAAGGTACTACTCGATGGATAGGGATAATCGATACGAAAGGACTAAGCAAGCCTATGACGCTATGACTAAAGGAGTAGGAGTTAAAAATTCTGATCCAGTAGATGCAGTAAAAAAATCCTATGATAATGATGTAACTGATGAATTTATAAAACCTGTTGTGGTTAGTGAGGATTGTCTGGTAGAGGATAATGACAGTGTAATCTTTTATAATTTTAGGCCGGATAGAGCGAGACAAATCACCAGAGCCTTTGTAGATGATGATTTTGATAAATTTGAAAGAGAAAAGCTTAATCTTACCTATGTTACACTAACTCAGTATGATAAAACTATAAAAAATGTGGAAGTTGCTTTTGAACCCCAGGTCTTAGTCAATACTTTTGGTGAATATTTAGGTAAACTTGGGAAAAAACAACTTAGAATAGCAGAAACAGAAAAATATGCCCATGTTACTTTCTTCTTTAACGGTGGAGTTGAAACTCCATATGAAGGAGAAGAAAGGATTTTGGTACCTTCACCTAAGGTAGCTACCTATGATATGCAACCGGAAATGAGCGCTTATAAGGTTAAGGATAAACTTATAGCGGAGTTAAATAAAGATTATCTTGATTTTGTAATAATAAACTTTGCTAATCCGGATATGGTAGGACATACTGGAGATATAGATGCAGCTGTAAAAGCAGTAGAAGCCGTAGATGAATGTTTAGGAGAAATTGCAGATTACGTTGAAAAACATAAATTCAATATGCTGGTAACTGCCGATCATGGGAATGCGGAAGAGATGCTTGACGATGGACAGGTAATGACAGCCCATTCGAATAACAAGGTGCCCTGTATATTGATAAGTGATAAAAATTACGAACTAAGAGAAGGTAGGTTGGCTGATATAGCACCGACTATCCTTGAACTAATGGATTTAGATAAACCAAAAGAAATGACAGGAGAATCATTATTAAATAAAGGAGGAAATTAAATGACTATAATATCAGATATTTATGCAAGAGAAATTTTAGATTCAAGAGGAAATCCTACAGTAGAAGTAGAGGTGTGGACTGAAAATGGAGGATATGGTAGAGCAGCAGTACCTTCAGGAGCATCCACAGGGGAATTTGAAGCAGTTGAGTTAAGAGACGGAGATAAAGGTAGGTATTTAGGTAAAGGTGTAGAAAAAGCAGTAGCAAATGTTAATGAAATAATAGCTCCGGAACTATTTGGGGTAGATTCAACTAATCAAGTTATGATAGATGAAATTATGATCGAGTTGGATGGTACAAAAAACAAAGGTAAGCTGGGAGCAAATGCAATACTAGGAGTATCTATGGCATGTGCTAAAGCAGCGGCAGACAGTTTGGGACTGCCCTTATTTCAATATTTAGGTGGAGTAAACGGTAAGACTCTCCCAGTACCTATGATGAATATTTTAAACGGTGGAGAGCATGCTGACAACAACGTAGATATCCAGGAATTTATGGTTATGCCTATAGGAGCTAACTCTTTTAAAGAAGCACTGAAGATGGGAGCTGAAATTTACCATAATCTAAAAAAAGTTCTGCAAATGAAAGGACTAAGTACAGCAGTTGGAGATGAAGGAGGATTTGCACCAAACCTTTCTTCCAATGAAGAAGCTCTTAAAACTATAATAGAAGCTATAGAAAAGACGGGATATAAACCAGGGGAAGAAGTAGTTTTAGCTTTAGATGCTGCTGCATCAGAAATGTATGATAAAGAAAGCAAGAAATATAAATTTTCCGGCGAAGGAAAAGAATTTACTGCAGAAGAGCTGATTGACTTTTACGAAGACCTAATTGAAAAGTACCCTATTATATCTTTAGAAGATGGATTAGACGAGGAAGATTGGGAAGGTTGGAAGCTCATAACTGATAGACTGGGAAGTAAAATCCAATTAATGGGTGATGATCTATTTGTAACTAATGTAGAAAGATTAAAAAGAGGAATAGATGAAGGTATAGGAAATTCTATTCTTATCAAACTAAATCAAATAGGTACAATTACTGAAACTTTAGATGCTATAGAAATGGCTAAGACGGCAGGTTATACTGCTGTAGTATCCCACAGGTCTGGAGAAACATCAGATGATACGATTGCTGATTTGGTAATTGCTACTAATGCAGGTCAAATAAAAACTGGTGCTCCAGCAAGATCAGATAGGGTAGCAAAATACAATCAGTTGTTAAGACTGGAAGACATTTTAGGTTCTACCGGGGTATACAAAGGAAAAGAAGTATTTTACAACTTAAGATAAGTATAAAAAAAGATTAAGCTCAGGCTTAATCTTTTTTTTCTAAAAATATACCGCTTTTAATAAATTTCATTATCTGGTCTATTACTTCATCAGGGACTTCCTTATCATCAAAAATAATCCACTTTAAACCTATAAAGTTTGATATACCCATAAGACAGTAAGAAAGAGCTTTTGGATCTAATTCTTTCATTTCTCCCTTATCCTGAGCAGACTTGATATTTGTTACATACCTTTCAGAAAAAGACTCGTAGTAATCTTTAAAAATATCTATGTCTACAAACTGGGATTCCCAAATAATTTTGTATAGTCCTTTATGTTCCTTAACAAATTTGAAAAAAGTCTTCATTCCCTGATACTCTTCTTCGTATCTGCTTTCACAGTTTAAAGTTTCACTCTTTATCTTCTTTCTAAGTTTATGTCCTAAATCGTGAATTAAATACTGAAAAACACTTTTTTTGTCATTAAAATATATATAAAAAGTACCGGGGGCAATCTCTGCTTGAGAGGTAATGTCCGTTATGCTTGTATTATAATAGCCTTTCTGGCTGAAAAGTTCTTCAGCTGATGAGCAGATTTTTTCTAGGGTTTCATATCCTCTTTGAGTTTTTGGTTCGTTAGCTAAGTACATAAGCTTCTCCTTTTATGTATGATTATAAATAATATCAGATTATTTTAAAATAATCAAGAAATATGAAACATGACTCATATTTCATAAAAAGTGTTGACAAAACGTTTTCATGATGTTATCTTATTAATACAAACAAATTTTTTTACCAGGAATATGAAATATGATTCATATTTCATAAAAAATAATTATTTAGGAGGTATTTCATGGATATTCAAGGTAAAAGAACGCCGATAATAATTGCTATTGCACTGTTATGGGCAGCTATCACAGTATTAGGATGGTACGAAATGTATATGCCTGGATTGTTTTTAGGAGTTATATTAATGTTTCTTCATATGGTACTGGGAGTTTCTATTAAAAACAAGGTATCAAAAAAGTTTTTGATTTATCCCTTACTACCTTGGGCAGTTATTTGGGCAGTTAGTTTTTACTTGTCAGATATTCACTCTAAAATGTTTGCAGGAGTAATGCCTGATTTCACTATCTTAGGATTTCACCCATCATTTAGTTGGACTGTAATTTTATACTGGATTGGTGGAGTATTAACGCTTACATTAGGATTTGTAGCTTTAAAAGATGAGTGGCTATCCGAAAAAGATTGGGAAGAATTTAAAGGAAAAGTTCAGAAAATCGATGAAAGACAAAAAGGAGGTCAGCAGTCATGAGCGCGGGAGTAAAATTTGCAATTATAGGTTTTTCATTTGCCATGCTGGTTGTTTCACTACTTATAGGATTATGGGCTAAAAGAAAGGTTAAATCAGCAAAGGAGTATTTTGGAAGTACAGGATTGTTTGGACCGGTATCAGTAGGTCTATCATCAACAGCAGCAGTAGCTAGTGCCTTTGCATTAGTAGGCGTACCGGGAATTCTTTATTCAACTGGAAATGCTATGAACTTCTGGATGCTATCATCAGCAGCCTTTGCTATGGCTTATATAATATTAGGAAAAAAAGTTAGGGCAATGTCGGAAATAGGACAGGTGGCAAGTTTAGGAGATATATCAGATTTAAGATTTAATAACAACAAGCTTATTAAAGGGTTAATGTCTGTGATTATATTCCTAGGTTGTATAGCATATCTAGCAGCACAGATTAAAGCTGGATCAGAGTTATTTAACAACTTATTAGGTTGGAGTCCTATAGTAACAGGACTTATAATATTTGGAATCTTAACAATATATACTGCGATAAGTGGAGAAGTAGGAGGTCTACTTACCCAAGCTTTTCAAGGTTTTGTAATGGTAGTAGCTGGTATTATAATAATAGCTTCATTTTTCATCATAACAGGTGGATTTGAAAATGTACTTGAAGTAGTAGCGAATGCAGGTACGGTAACATCAGGAGATATTAGCAAAACTTTCGGACCGGGATTCTTAGATGCATGGGGTATTTTACCTAAATCAACAGCAATGGCATGGGTTATAATACCTATTCTAGGAACTGTAGGTCAACCTCAAGTACTTACTAGAATGTATGCACTTAAAGACCCTAAAGATATGCCGAAACTGGGACTTTATGCAGGATTAGCTCATATGATAGTTGGATTCTTTGCATTAGTTGTTGCTTACGGAGCATTGTATTTAGTAGGAAGTGGAGAAATAGCTCCTCTAGCAGTAGCAGATAACGCAATATTTGCTTATGCTGATTATTTAGGCTTGTATGCTCAGTTGTTTGTTTATGCAGCAGTATTAGCAGCAGCTATGTCATCAGCAAGTATGTTCTTGACACTCTCAGGAAATATAATAGCAAGAGATCTACCAAGTGCTTTTGGAAAAGATTTTAAAACAGAAGAAAAACAGATGCAGGTAGCTAAAATCACTATATTTGCAATTGGTATATTATCAATACTGTTCTCTTTAACAAGTGCTGAAATGGTAGCTATACTAGGTACTTTTGGATGGGGAACTCTTATGTCAGGAACTTTCCCTGTATTTATCATAGGACTTCTTTGGAAAAGAGCCAACTCTAAAGGTGTTATAGCTGGTTTAGGATTATCTTTAGTACTTAATGTTGCATCTTTACTAGGTATGACTTGGCCTGGTGCATTACCATGGTACGTGAATGTTATTACTATTTCAATTTTAGCAACTGTATTTGTATCTCTATTCACAAAAGAAGATATAAATGATGAAAAAGTTGAATTAGTTTTAGACCTGTAATATATTGGTGAAGAGGGTTACATACTCTCTTCACTATTAGCTTAAATTTAGGAGGTATTTTAAATGAAAATTATAGGATTAAACGGAAGTCCGAGAAAAGAAGGAAATACAGGATTTTTAGTAAAATATACTTTAGAAAGATTAGAAGAAAAAGGAATAGAAACAGAACAGATAAATCTTGCCGACTACAACATAAAACAGTGTAGAGGCTGTTATGAATGTGTAAATGCTAAAAAATGCACGATTCAAGGAGATGATTTTTTAGAAATATTTGAGAAGATGGTTGACTCCGATGGATTTATACTTGGTTCTCCTTCATATCACTCTTCAATGACACCAAGATTAAAGGCTGTTTTAGATAGGGCAGGTTTTTCAGGAAGATGGTATGCAAATGAAATGAAAGAAAAATCTGATTCTTATGAATGGAAAGGTACAGCTTTTTCAGGAAAGCTAGTAGCACCAGTAACTGTAGCTAGAAGAGCAGGACAAAATTTCACCTTTGCGCAGATTCTATTATGGGCTACTGTAAACGACTGTATAGTGCCAGGGTCAAATTACTGGAATGTTGGAGTAGCAGGAAAAGGTGGAGCAGTAGATGCAGACGAAGATGAGGAAGGTAAAAACATACTAAACCACTTATCCGACAATATAGAATTCTTACTTAAAAAGATTAACAAATAGGAGGTATAGAGATGTTTAACAAGGGATGGGTAGGCAATTATTCTTATTTTAGGGCTAGAATTACCCCTGATAAAGAAGCTGTCTACGATTTAGATAATAATAAGCACTATACTTATAAAGACTTAGAAGATAGAGCAAATGTATTAGGTAACTATCTTAAAGACAACCTAGGTCTAAATAAAGGCGATAGAATTGCAACAATATCGAGAAATAGAGTAGAATTACTGGATCTTTACTATGCTACTGGAAAGACCGGTACTATTTTTGTTCCATACAATGCAAGACTATCAGAATCAGAGTTGATTAAGCTTATTAATAAAGAAAAACCGAAGGTACTGTTTTTCGAAGACATATTTGTAGAGAATGTAGAAAAAATTAAAGAAGAAACAGAAATAGAAAAAATTGTTTCTTTTGATAATATAGACAAATACTTAAATTACAAAGAAATTATAAATTCAAACAACAATAAGTTCCTAACTTGTGAAGATTTGGATTTTGAAGATACTCATATGATAATTCATACCGGAGGTACAACAGGACTGCCGAAGGGAGCTAAAATATCTCATAGGGCTATGCTTTTTAATTCTATGAATGAAGTATTAACTTGGGGAATATCCCATACAGATAGTGCGCATTTACTTCTTCCGTTATTTCATACTGGAGGATGGAATTTGCTGACCCTTCCAATATTACATGCAGGAGGAAGGATTATGATTAATAAGCAGTTTGACCCTGACCAATCACTGCAAATTATTAATGATGAAAAACCAACCTTTGTATTTGGTGCGGCAACGATATTTAGAATGATGATAAATTCAGATAAATTTGAGGATACAAATTTTTCCTCTGTGAAGTGGGTAATGGCTGGAGCAGCACCTACACCAATCAATATTATGGAAAAATTCTGGCAGAGAGATATACCTTTTGTATTAGGGTATGGAATGACTGAAGCTGGACCAAATAATCTTACAGCACCGGCGGAATTTATGACCTATGATGAAATGAGAGAAAAATTTGCATCCGTAGGTAAGCCTATGTACTTTACTCAAACAAAAATCGTAGACGATAATGGTAGAGAAGTGGAAGATGGAACTCCTGGTGAGCTTATTTGGAGTGGACCTCAGATTTTCTCTGGCTACTGGGATAATGAAGAGGAAAGTAAAAAGACCCTAAGAGATGGTTGGGTTTATACTGGAGATATGGCTCAAAAAGATGAAGATGGATACTATTATATAGTAGGAAGAAAGAAAAACATGTATATAAGTGGAGGAGAAAATGTGTTTCCTCCAGAAGTAGAAAAGGTAATATACGATTTTGAAGGTGTAAATGAAGTAATAGTAATAGGTGTAAAAGATGATAAATGGGGAGAAGTAGGCAAGGCTGTAATTTCTCAAAAGAAAAATCAAGAGGTAGATATAGGAAAATTAAAAGATTACCTAAATGATAATTTAGCAAAGTATAAGGTACCTAAATACTATAAGGTAGTAGATGACCTTCCAAAGAATAATGTAGGTAAAATCGTTAGAAACAAGGTATCTGAAGTATACGGCAGCAGCGACAATAATTGATAGTAGGTGAGATTATGAAGGAGATTAATATAGGGATAGAATCTATCGGAATTTACGTGCCGAGAACTATCCAAGACTATAAATATATAGGAAAAGAATCAGAAATACCGGAGGATGTTATCTTAAATAAATTCGGAATAAGACAAAGGCATAAAGCATTGGAAGACGAAAGTGTATCAGATATGGCTGTAAAAGCTGCTCTAAAAGCACTTGGAGATTTTAATCCACAAGATTTAGATTTAGTAGTATACTGCGGCAGCGAATACAAAGATTATTATCTTTTTAACCTTGCTGCAAAGGTCCAGGAAAAAATTGGAGCAGTGAATGCAAATGCTTTTGAAATACATTCTCTGTGCTCAGCCGGTGTATATTCTTTGAAAATTTTAAAGAGCATGATGATGGCAGACGATGATATTAACAATGTACTTTTAGTATCCTCTTCTAAAGAAACGGATTTGATTAATTTACAAAATACCAGATCAAGATTTATGTTTAATTTCGGAGATGGTGCAGCAGGAGTATTATTAAGAAAAGGTATAAATAAAAATATTATAAAAGAAACATATATGATTACCGATGGCAGGTTTGCAGAAGATGTTGCCTGTTATCAAGTAGGAAATGTTAGCTTCAGTAAAAAAGATTCGAAACAATGCAGTGATATTATGTTAGATGTTAAAAATCCACAGGATATGAAGGAAAAATTAGATCCTATTTCATTGAAAAATTTTCTGGGAGTTATAGATAAATCTCTAGAAAAGAGTGGGTACAGCAAATCTGAAGTTGATTACATTGCTCCAATTTTCATGAAGAAATCAATGCTTGATGGTATACTCCAGGAATATGACCTAAATGAAGAGAATTCTTTTATACTTAAAGATTATGGACACTGCCAATCGGCTGATGCATTTATATCCTTAGTAGAAGGTGACAATAGAGGTAGATTAAAGGATGGAGATGTAACAGTAATGCTAGGAGCCGGCACAGGTTATACCTGGGCTGCAACAACAATACTATGGGGTGAAAATCACAAATAAACACCAACATAAATCAAATGGAAGAAATGAGGGATAAAATGGATAGATTAAAAGGAAAAGTAGCCGTTGTAACTGGCGGAAGCAGCGGTATAGGAAGATGCATCTGTGAAACTTTTTCAAAAGAAGGTGCAAAAGTAATTAGTTATGATTTAGATAAAATTCCCTATACATACGAAAGAGTAGAAGGATATAAAGGCAGTGTAACTAATAGAGAAGAAATAAAAAAATTCGTAGAATATGTTAAGGATAAATACGGAAGAATAGATATACTTGTAAATAATGCAGGAGTAACAAAAGACGCATTAACTAATAAGATGACGGAAGAAATGTGGGATATGGTAATAGATATCAATTTGAAAGGAACCTTCAATATGGGTCAATTTATTGGCCCGGTGATGATAGACCAGGGGGAAGGTTCTATAATCAATATCTCCAGCGTAGTAGGGGAATATGGAAATATTGGACAAGCTAATTACGCTGCTACAAAAGGTGGAGTTATATCCTTATCTAAAACTTGGGCAAAAGAATTTTCTAGAAAAGGCGGAAAAGTAAGGTGTAATGCAGTAGCTCCCGGGTATACGATGACAGATATGATGAAGACTGTACCGGATAAAGTTTTAGATCCTATAAGAGAAAAAACCATGTTAAAAAGATTAGCTGAACCTCAAGAGATTGCAAATGGAGTATTGTTTTTAGCTAGTGATGAAGCATCCTTTATCACAGCTCATACTCTTTCGATTAATGGAGGACTTAGACTATAATATCTAGTGACAAAGTACAGAAATAAATACTGTACTTTGTCATTTTTAACCTATTTAAATCATAGCGTAAAAATAGTGTAGGAAAAAAATATAAAAAGAAAGCCCCTTTCATGATATGATTAATATAGATCAAAAACCAAAACGAAAGGAGCTTTCTTTATGTATAATAGTATACAAGAAT
>Ga0182234_10097_pt1 | contig 39294 bp, 36 predicted proteins | sample hydfratesGB_TM_A_FD_145595 | JGI IMG/M metagenome (GOLD analysis project Ga0182234, IMG submission 145595) | Subsurface microbial communities from deep shales in Ohio, USA - hydraulic fracturing test GB_TM_A | ecosystem: Environmental > Aquatic > Deep subsurface > Shale gas/oil reservoir >...
GATGGGACACACCCAGATCCATTCCGAACCTGGCCGTTAAGCCAACTCATGCCGATGGTAGTACACTTATTGTGTGCAAGAGTAGGTTTCGCCCCTTCAATACTTCAAGAGTCAACCCACAAGGTTGGCTCTTTTTTGTTGTTTGTTGATAAAAATTCCCCTCTTAATGTTTAAGAGGGGTGCTGCTTTTTGCGGGGTGTTTAGGGTTTTAGCTTTTAGCAAGTAGGCTTTAAGCTTTTTTACCAACAACTAACAACCAACAACTAACAACCAACAACTAACAACCAACAACTAACAACCAACAACCAGCGGTCTGACCCCCAAAAATTGGACATTAAACAGATAAAACTAAGTTGTCCTTAAAAATGGAATTATTAGAGTTATAAAATTCCACTGGTGTCATATAATCTATAGATCCATGGATCCTCCTGTTGTTGTAATAGTTCATATATTCATATACTGCTATATATGCTTCTTTAAATGTTCTAAAGCTATAATATTTTAGCTTTTCATCTTGTAATAAATTATGGAATGATTCTATATGTGCGTTTTTATTTGGTGTTCTCACTGGTATTAGTTCATGACATACGTTTAATTCATCCATTGTATATTTGAATATGTTGCTAGTAAATTGTGTCCCATTGTCTGTTCTTACTATTGGTTTGTCTTTTTTATTCAAAATACCTCTTTTTGCCAATGCATTTATTACTGTCTGTTTTGCATCTTTCCCTGTACATCTAAGTCCTATATGATAATCTATTATTTCTTTGTCGAATATGTCTATTACTGACAGTATGTAGAAGAATTTCTTTATTCCAGGTATATATCCATATTTTATGTCTGTTTCCCATAACTGGTTTGATTTTGTTATTGTTCTGTTTTTAGCTATTCTTTTTGGATGTTTTTTCTTACGTCTTCTCTGCGTTTTTAATAGCTTTAGCTCTTTTAATATCCTATATACTTTCTTTTTGTTTATTATTATTTTATATTTTTTGTTTAATACTTTCGTTATTTTTTTATACCCATAACAATAGCTGTCTCCCGCTATTTCTTTTTTTATCATTATTGTTATGTGTTCATCTTTTATTTTTTTACCTTTTTTATTTAAACTATACCCCGGTCTTGGTCTTCCTTTTGATTTCTGTTTCTTATTTTTTTGTGTATATTTTTGTTTGTTTTGATTGTAATACCATGTAGATCTATTTATTTTTAGTATCTTTAGTACTAGAGTTATTTTGTATCCTTGTTTTATATATTTTTTTGCTATTTCTAATCTTCTGCTGAGTCCCACTCGTTTTTTTTTGTTAGTTCTCTTAATATCTCTATTTCTAAATCTCTTTCTCCCAATAATTTCTTTAACTGTCCATTTTCTCTTTTTAGTTCGTTTATTTCTTGGGTATTTTTATTTGGTTTATTATTAGTAGTTCCTTTTGTTGTTTTCCCTGTCCTTTTGTAGTTATTTACCCATCTAGATACTAGTTCAGGATGTATCTCGTGTCTTCTTGCTACTACTCCTGTTTCTCCTGTATCCATTACTTCTTTTACTACTTTTAATCTGTATTCTTCTGTGTAGCTTCGTTTATGTTTTTTCATATTTTGCACCCCCTATTTTGATTTTATATCTTTAGTCATTTTTGTCCAAATCTTTTAGGGGGCCTTGAAGCCAACAACCAGCAACTAACAACCAACAACCAGCAACTAACAACCAACAACCAGCAACTAACAACCAACAACCAACAGCCAACAACTAACAACCAACAACCAACAACTAACAACAGAAATCTCTGATTTCTAAATCTGGTATAATTGAAGATAAGGGGGTGTAATTATGCAAAAATTTAAAATAACGGTTATTTTAATTGTCAGTATTTTATTGCTTTTGCTCATTATACAAAATACTAATAAAGTACAGACTAATTTTTTGTGGTTTAAAGGTGAAATATCCTTGATAATTTTATTGCTGTTAACAACCATTGGAGGGTTTATAGTAGGGTTATTAACTTCTTGGAGAAATGATAGAAAGAAGAAAACAAAAAAAGAAGATTGACTTATGTCAATCTTCTTTTATACTGTCTGTTAAACAATCTTCGCAATAACCGGTTATTTTTAAAGAGATATTTTTTACTCTAAAATTAGAGATATCTTCGTTTATTATTTCCATGAGCTTTTTTTTCTTTATTTTGATGTTTTTTGCTTTGTTACATCTTAAACAAATCATAACTGCATCTTGTTCGTCTTCTTTTCTTATAAATTCATATTTCGTATCCGAATTTTCAAATTTTATTTCCCTTAAAAGTTTTAATTCTACTAATAAATCTATAGATCTTTTTACTGTCATTTTGCTAGTTCTTTGTGATCTTTTGTTTTTTATTTCTTGAAAAACTTCATCTACACTCATTAATTTGCCATTGGATTCCATAAAAGTTTTCAAAATAAGTTCTCTTTGAGCAGTCATCCTTTGTTTTCTATTCTTAAGAGTAGTTTTTAAAATATCTTCATGGGTCATGAGGTTACCTCCTAAAAGTTAGTTAAGCTTAATAATATTATATACTAAATAATGGTATCACTTGAATATATATATCATGTTTATATAATATTATAAATGTATGAATTAGAAGGTTATTTCTATAGTGTATGAATATCAATTTTCCACCCAGTAATTTTAGCGGCTGTTCTTGCTGTTTGACCACCTTTTCCAATTGCTAAGGAAAATTGTGTTTCTGGAACATACACTGTTGCATGGTTTTCTTTTTCATTTATTATTATTTTTTTCACTTCAGCTGGTGCTAAAGCATTTTTGATAAATTGTTCTGGATCTTCAGAGTAGTTTATGATATCAACTTTTTCTACTTTTAGTTCAGATATTAATTCATTAATCCTCATACTATTTTCACCTATACACGCTCCAACAGCATCAATATCAGGATCATTGCTTTTTACAGCTACTTTTGTTCTTATTCCTGGTTCTCTGTATATTTTTACTATATCTACTAATCCTTCTCCAATTTCTGGAACAATTGATCTTAGAAGGTCTTCTACCAATTCTGCAGTTACTCGAGTAACTAAGATTTTGGGTCCTTTTGTAGTTTGTTGTATATCTTTTACATGTACTTTTACAAGATCTCCAGCATTTAATTTTTCTCCAGGGATCATTTCTTTATCTGGTAATTTTGTTTCTAATTTTCCTATTCTAATCTCTGCAAAATTAGGATTTACTTTTATTATTTCGGCATTTGTTATTTTGTCTTTTAAAGAAACGTACTTTTCATATAAAGCTTTTTTCTCTAATTCTTTAATATTTTGAAGAATAACTTGTTTTGCAGTTTGAGCAGCTATTCTTTTAAAATCTTTTTTTAAATTTATTTTTTTTCTTATTATTCCACCTAATTGGGCTTTATGATCAATTTGTTTTGCTTCTTCTAAGGATATTTCTTCATGTTCGTCTTCTACTTCTTCCACAACATGCCATACTTGATAAACATTTAACTTAGATAGTTTATCGTCCATTTCAACTTCTACATTTTTAGTTCCATAATTTTTCTTATAAGCACTTTTGATTGATTTTTTAATAATATCTAATAAGACATCTCTACTAATTCCTTTTTCTCTTTCAAAAGTATCCAAAGCTTCGAGTAAGTTTATATTCATTTTTTCACCACCTTATAGATCTATTTCTAAATTTGCTTTTTTTATTGTATTTATCGGTATTTCAAAATCTTTTTTTGAATCTCTTTCATGAACTATAACTCTTTCTTCATCGGCATCTTTTATATGACCGATAAAAACGGTTCTGTTTTCAATTCTTTCGCTTAAAATAAATTTAGCAAGTCTGTTTTTAAATCTCTTATAGTCTTTTAGTCCTCTTAAAGCTCTATCGATTCCTGGAGAACTTACTATAAGGTTATAGCTTTTAAAAGGAATATCTATGCTATCAAACCAAGGTTCTATTTCTCTTGAGAACTTTTCACACATTTCTATGGAAACGCTTTCTTTTGGATGGTCGATTGTAATTTCGATATTCTTTTTCCTTTTCGGGCCAGTTATATTTATTTCGAAAAGTTCTAATCCTAAGGATTTAGCTATTTCTTCAGATTTTTTTATAATCTTATCCCTGAAGTCTTCGCTCATTCTGTTTCCCCCTTATAACAAATTTCGAGGGCAGTTAAGCCCTCGAATAGGTATTTTTTTCTATTCAATTTCTCAAAAATTATATCATAATATTTTAATTAAATCAAGTTTAAAATATTTACTTATTCTTTTATTATAAAAAAGTTAGATTAATATTTACTGGAGATAATTAATTTTATACGTTTTTATGATACAATTATCTTGATTATTAAATTAAGGAGGATTCTAATGAAGAATCTTGTATTTGTTATACTTATTATTTTATTAGGGGTTTTGACTTTTACAAACGAAATTGCCATTTTAACAACAAAAAATGGGAAAATGCTTGAAGACTATTCTATTTTAGAAGAAGATGCCTATTCTTTGACTTTTTATAATATTTTTAATGAAATGAAGAAAGAAAATGTTATAAATTTATTTTTTTCACAGCCTGATTATTTATATGATTCTATAGTATCACTTATTGAATTAGAAATTAAGAAAAAATATATATCAGATAAAGGTTTGACGATAGATTCTACGAATGTGTCTGATATTCAAAATATAGATAAAAAAGATATTAAAAATAATGTCTCTGAAATCCTGGGCAGAAAGATAAAATTAGAAGAAATGTTAAGAAATCAACTTAAAATTGAAAATGATTTTGAAGATTTTATAGATAATCATCGAAATGAACTTTTAGAAGAATTTGATGTTTTTTACGTAGAACAGTACCAAATAACTATCCCAGCAACACCTACAGAATTATTTTTCAAAGAAACATTAGCTTCTACACCAATAAACCATTATATTGTTTATGAGAAAAATGATTTAAATAATTTTAAAGATTTTAAATCTTCAAGACTTAATGGTTACACTTTATGCTATAATGAAAATTCGCTTTTTTCAATTGAAGAAATATTAGATCCAAATGAGTTTATAAATTATGGGTTAAAAGATGAGATAATTAAATACTATGAAGATAGCTTAATTAAGAAATGGAAAGATCAGTATCCCAATAATTTTGATTTCATTTTAACTTATAAACCTTTAAAAATTCAAGATAGAATTGATAAAATGGAAGATCAAAATCTAAAAAGCTTTTTAGAAATTAAGAATTTTTATTCTGACTTGATTTTTGGTGACGAGAAAATTCCAGAAATGTGGTATATTTCATATTTTAATATTTTATCTGATTTGGAGTATTGTTATGTTAAAAAAATAGATAAGCTTGAGGAACTACAATCTAATTTACCAGAAGAATATTTCGAAAAAAACTATTCTGAAATACAAAAAATCACTGAAGAATCTACAAGCTCAACATTAACAAATTATCTAAATTTTTATAAAGATATAATATATGAAAATTCTGAAATAAATTCAATAGATAGTTATCTTGAATTTTTGAACAGTTATAATGATGAATATGAAAAAATATTACATACTAAATTGGAAATTTTAAATCTGATAATTCAAAATGATTTTGATTTTTTTAAGTCTGTCATAAAGGATAAGTTTGATTTAACAGAGGAAGAGGTATTATTAATGTATTACCAAGAGATTTATGAATATATAAAATCTTTGAATATCGATAAAGGTTCTAATGTTTATTCAACACTTTTGGAAGTATTAGAATCTTTACAATCTGAAAAAGATAGCAGAATTTTTGAAAATTTGATAAAAGAGATAAGTGAATATTTAGAAATGGATAAAATAAATGAGAATGAATAAGAATTATGAAGTTATTGCAAATTCTATCATCAATGAAGCCAGTGACGAAATTTATGAAAAAGCTTTAAAAATATTTAACGATGATGAATTTGAACAATTTGATCTTGAAGAAAATAATGGTGAATTAAATATAACAGCAACTATCAAAGGCTTTCATTTGAAAGCCTTTGTTTCTAGTATTTACGATTATAGATATGAATGTGATTGTAATTATTCTGAAGAGAACATAGGTGTTTGTGAACATTTTACAGCAGTTTTGTTAAAGATGAAAACAAAAAAAGATGAGGGTTACAAAGTTTATCAAGAATTATTTGAAAATGATTATGAAATATTATCTCCAATTGATGAAATATACTTAAAAAACATAAAATCAAAAATTTTTTTGGATTCTAATTGGATAAAAGGTATAGAAAAAAATCCTTATTTTTATAAAGATATTTATCAAATATTGGGAAGTAAAAGTTCAGAAGATTATAAATTAAAATCTTTTGAACTTTTGAAAGAAAAGGATTTAGACATTTATTTTGACGATGGGAGTAGAATAGTTTTTGGTGAAAGCATTAATCTCAATCTTATTATAGATAAATTTGAGAATTATTACCTTTTAAAATGGGTGTTTACAGATGGGTTTAACGATTATGAAATCATTGATTACTTTTATTCAGAAACTGATATTGCAATCCAAGATTCAGAAGGATTTATCAGAATACTAAATTTAAAAGATTTTTTTGATCTGAGTAATATAGAGAATTTTATATTAGATAAAAAAGATTTGATAAAATTTTTAAATGATTTTAGAGACAATATTTTTCAGAAAGGTATAAAAATAAAGACTAACGATGAAGATATAAATTTTTTGGTTAATGAAAACAGGTTTGTTCTATACGTTTACAAATTGATTGATGGGTTTAAATTAATAACAAAAGTCAAAGTCGGAAATTCTGAATACTCCATTGGAGAAATAAAAAAGAAATTTGTTTCAAAAAAAATCACTAATAGACTTGAAACTATAAAAAATATAGTTAACATTGAATTTAATGATGACGGAGAAACTTTTTTAAAACCAGATGCTTTCGTAAACTTTTTGGATAAGATAGAACAATTAGATGGTTTAAACCTGGAAATAAGATTTTCAAAAAATATAAACATAGTTAAAAAGCCTGATTTTAATTTAATGACATACAAAAATGACAATTTCTTCACAGGTGAGCTTTATTTTGGTTTTAACAACCTTCTTGAATATATTGATCAAATTGAGAATGGCAAATATATAGTGTTCAAAAACGGAGACTTGGTAGAAATACCAGATAATATAAGAGAAATAGCGCGAAAGCTTTACTATGAAAAGGATCTAAAATTTTCTGATCTTGTAAAAAATTCTGAAATAATAGAAGGAGAAGCCTATGATTATCTGCAAGATCTTAAGCAGATTAAAAATATTGAAGATTATGAGCTTAAAAATTTTCATGGGGAATTGAGGCATTATCAATATGAAGGTTATAAATTTTTGAGGTTTTTGGATGATAACCAATTATCTGGGATACTTGCAGATGATATGGGGTTGGGAAAGACAGTACAAATAATTGCCTTTTTAGCAAATATAGTAAAAGGTGATGAAAAAGTTATCATCATATGTCCAAAATCACTTGTGTATAACTGGGCCGATGAAATAGATAAATTTTCTGATTTGAATTATCAAGTATATAATTCAGGGGCAAATATTAGAGAAAATATAATCATATCCAGTTATGGGAACATACTTAACTCTAAAAATATTCAAAATCAATATTATGACTACATAATTATTGATGAAGCACAGGTGATAAAAAATTCTTGGACTAAAACATCAAGAGTTATAAAAAAGCTTGATGGCAAGATGAAAATAGCTTTATCTGGAACTCCTTTGGAAAATTCTTTAGCTGATTTACACAGTATCTTTGAATTCATACTTCCAGGATATTTACCGAATAAATCAAAGTTTATTTCTGAAATAAACGAGAAAGACAAAAAAGAAAAATATCTAAAAATGATAAAACCTTTTGTTTTGAGAAGAAAAAAAGAAGATGTGTTAGATGATCTTCCTGAAAAAATAGAAGAGAATATTTTTCTCGATATGACTGAAGAACAAGAAAAGTTGTATAAAAAAATGTTGTCAGAAATAAGATCAAAATTTGAAAGAGAAGAAGTCGAATCGTTTTCTGTATTAGAAGGTTTGTTAAGGTTGAGACAGATATCCAATCACCCAAGATTGGTTTTTGACAATTATAAATATCTTTCTGGAAAAATAGAGTTCATAAGAGAGTTTATGGAAGAGATTGATGAAACCGACCATAAAGTAGTTATATTTTCACAGTTTGTAACCATGCTTGATATTATTAAAGAGATATTACAAGAACAAAATATTGATTATTCATATATCTATGGTATAAGCAAAAATAGAACTCAGATTATAAATAAATTTAATGAAAAACCAGATAAAAAAGTTTTGCTTTTGAGTTTAAAGGCTGCTGGAGTTGGCCTAAATATAACTGGGGCAGATTACGTGATACACTTTGACCCATGGTGGAACCCTGCGGTTGAAGATCAAGCTACTGATAGAGTATATAGAATTGGTCAAAAAAGGAATGTAGTTGTTTATAAATTAATTACTAAAAATTCAATAGAAGAGAAAATTCTGAAGCTTAAAAACAAAAAGAAATCTTTATACGATGAATATATAGATAAAAATATTATGAATAAAATTTCAAAAGAAGAGTTAATAGATATACTAAATATGTGAGAATATTCTGGCGGTCGCAGAACCCGCCTAAAAAAACATGGAGGTGTCTGATGAAGACAAAAGATTTAGTTTCAGCAGGGCTGGTAGCTGGGATATATGTTGTTTTGACAGTTTTATTTCAGCCATTAAGCTTTGGACCTGTACAATTTAGAATTTCAGAAGCCTTTACAGTTCTCCCGTTTCTAAACCCAGCTTTTATTCCAGGGCTGTATGTTGGAGTAATGGTTGCAAATATAATTGGAGGTCTTGGCGCATGGGATATTTGGTTTGGAAGTTTTTTGACTCTTATTGCAGCTTTTTTAACTTGGAAAATGCCTAACAAATATTTAGCCCCGTTGCCACCGATATTTGTTAATGCATTTGGAGTTTCTCTGTATGTATCAAAGTTATATGAAGTTCCCTATTGGCCAACAGTGATTTGGATAGGAGTTGGGCAAGCGGTAGTTACCTATGCGATAGGTATCCCAATATTATACATGTTTCAAAAATACTATAACAATAACAATTAAAAAAAGCCCCTTAATTATTTTTAATTAGGGGGCTTTTTCATGTCATTGCAGCAAAAGTAAAAAATAGGAATCCACCAATCAGTAAACCTATAAAGAAAAAAAGAATAGAAAGAAGGAAATTCTTCAAGTAAATCACCTCATCATAAGTTAATATTACCATATTTATTTTAAAGTTTTAATAAGTATTATATACATTTAATAATCAAAGGAATTATAAGTTTTTTCAATTTAGTTGTGATTTTTTCTAATTTTTTGTTTACAAAAGATGAATAAATCTACTTAGTTTTTTAAACAAATCTTGTTAGAATATAATTGTACTTAAATATTTTGGAGGTGTCTTAATGAGACCATATGTTGTTGATACCACATTAAGAGATGGACAACAATCTTTAATTGCTACCAGAATGAAAACGGAAGAATTTGTAGACCAACTGGAAAAATTTGATCAAGTAGGTTATAAAGCTATGGAAGTGTGGGGAGGAGCGACTTACGACTCCTGCATAAGATATCTTGATGAAGATCCATGGGCAAGGTTAGATATTATAAAGTCAAAGTTAAAAAATACAAAAACACAAATGCTTTTAAGAGGACAAAATATTTTAGGATATAGACATTACCCAGACGATGTTTTGGAATTATTTATCAAAAAAACAGCCGAACACGGTATGGACATTATTAGAATTTTTGATGCTTTAAATGACATTAGAAACTTAGAGAAATCAATTGAATTTTCAAAAAAATACGGAATGGAAGTCCAAGGAGCAATGTCTTATACCGAAAGTCCTGTTCATAACCTTGATTTTTATGTAGACTTTGCTAAAAAATTAGTTGATAGAGGCGTGGACTCACTTTGTATAAAAGATATGGCGGGATTGTTATTACCAAAAAAGGCGTACAATTTGGTGAAGTCATTGAAAGAGAAATTTGATATCCCCATAGAAGTTCATTCGCATAATACTACTGGATTGGCTTCTATGACATATTATGCTGCTATTGATGCAGGGGCAGACGGCATAAACTTAGCTTTAAGTCCTTTTGCAAATGGAACATCTCAACCCCCAGTAGAACCTTTTAATGAAACATTTGACCTTGGTTTGAATTCGAAATTTATTTTGGAATTAGACGACCATTTTTGGAAGGTAAGAAAAAATCACGAAGATCAAGACATGAAGATGACATCTATCAATGCAAAAATATTGGATTCTCAAATACCAGGTGGAATGTTATCCAATCTTGTGTCACAATTAAAAGTTCAAAAAGCAGAACATAGATTAGATGAAGTCTTAGAAGAAGTGCCTAAAGTAAGAAAGGACTTGGGATATCCCCCACTTGTAACCCCTACCAGCCAAATTGTTGGAGTTCAATCTACAATAAACGTTCTAACAGGTAAAAGATATCAAATGATTACTAATGAAGTGAAAAACTATTTAAAAGGTAAATATGGGAAAGCGCCTGGAGAGGTTAATAAAGAACTCATGAAAAAGGCTTTAGGAGATGAAAAAGTTATAGATCACAGGCCTGCAGATGATTTGAACCCTGAAATAGAAAATTCCAGAAAGAAAGCTGGATTAATAACAAAAACAGATGAAGATTTGTTGACATACATTTTGTTTGGAGAAGCGGGTGTAAAATATTTAAAAGAAAAATATAATAAAGAATTAAAAGTAGATTTCGATATTGTAAACGAATATAATTCGGAGGAAAGCTCAATTTATCCAGTATAATCTCCTTAGAATGATTAAGATTATGATAAATCAGGAATTTCGAGAAAAATCATTATAAAGAGAAATATTTCGATATATTTTACTCTAATCTTTTATAAAACGTTTTAATAAAATGTGAATTTTTCAAAAACTATGATATAATTTTATACGACAAAACGTTTCCATTACTATTTTTACTTAATTAAGGGAGGTTACCAGGATGAAAAAGCTTTTAGTTTTATCTTTAGTTGCATTATTTGCAACTGTAGCAGTTTTTGCTAATTCTATAGTTGTTTGGTCATCAGAGCAACAAGTTGACTTTATGAGAAGAATTGGTGAAGAATTTGCAAGAGACACTGGTATTAATGTTGAAGTTGAACAAGTTAATTTTGGGGATATCAAATCAAAATTCTTAACAGCTGCACCAGCAGGTGAAGGTCCAGATATTATTGTTGGGGCACACGACTGGGTTGGAGAATTAGTTACTAATGGATTAATAGAGCCTATACCTAAATCTGCTGTTGAAGTTGATAAATATGCAGATTCAGGTATTGATGCGTTCACATGGGAAGGGAAATTATATGGTCTTCCATATGCAATTGAATCAGTTTCAATTTACTACAATAAAGACTATGTTGATGAAGTTCCAACAAATATTGAAGACTTCAAGGCTTTAGCAAAAGAATACACAACAGATGAAACAGTTGGTTTCATTTACAGAGCTGAGGACTTTTATTTCTCATCAACATTTATCCAAGGTAAAGGCGGATATGTTTTTGATTGGTCAGCAGAAGAAGGCTACGATGTTTCTGACATTGGCTTAAATAATGAAGGCGCTATTGCAGGAGCAAAAATAATACAATCTTTTTATGAAGAAGGTATAATTCCTCAAGGTGCAAATTATGATACTATGAACTCAATGTTCAAAGAAGGATTAGCTGCAATGGTTCTCAACGGTCCATGGGCAGCAAAAGAATACTTAGATGCTGGTATTGATTACGGTGTTTTCCCAGTTACAGAATTAAACTTAGGCGACGGCGATACAGGGAAACCATTTGTTGGTGTACAAGGTTTAATGATTAACGCTAGATCAGAAAATAAAGCATTTGCTACAGAATTTGTTGTTAACTATTTAGCCACACAAGAAGGTATTTACAACTTCTATATTGCAGACCCAAGACTTCCTGCAAGAGAAGATGTTTCTCAAATCATCGTTGAAAGAGGCGGACCTATTCCTGAAGATATAGTTTCTTCTTTCCAAAAAGCAGCTGCTGGTGGAGTACCTATGCCAAGTGTACCTGAAATGGCACCAGTATGGAGTGCTATGGAAGAAGCTATTCTAAATATAATCTCAGGAACTCAAGAAGTAGAACCTGCATTAAATGACGCAGTTAACAAAATAACAACTGCAATTTCAGAATAAGTTATTGTAACATAACAAGCAAGTAATTAAAAGTGTCTAATATTTATGGGAAGGGGTTGATGCCCCTTCCTATATTTATGTAATATACTCTTGTGGGAGGGTAAAATATGAATAAATTATTTCATTTACTAATTTGGTTGTTTATAGCTACTATGAATGGGTTCATTGTATGGGCAACTGCAACATTGTTCATGTTGGGTAATAATGGTTTTGCTATTGTTATAGCATTATTTTTATTGCTAACAGATTGGGCAATTTTTACAAAAAGAGGGTATCCTTACAGGTATACATTACCTGCAATGTTTTTTTTGTTTGTTTTGACTTTATATCCGATGTATTATACTGTATCAACAGCTTTTACTAATTACGGAACAGGGCATTTATTTTCCAGAGAACAGGCAATAGATATCTTATTGACTGATAGTTCTTATTATTACGAACCAACAGAAGCAGAATTTTTAGATTTTAGTGTTTATGTGAAATATAGTGAAGAACTAAAGCCAACAGAAGACTTTGTTATTTTATTTGAAGATAAAGATGGCAATAAATACATGGCCACAAGACCTTCAGTGAGAGAATTTGATTCTACAGGTAACTTAATCTATGCTGAAACCACTATGAATGAAGTTGTGAATAAACAAGTAAGGATAAACGACAATCTGTACGAATTGATAGTCCAAGAAGAAAATAATAAAGTAGTTTCCATTGAAGGAAATAATGCAAGATATACTTATTTTTATTCCCCATATGATTCTTCAGTTTCTGCAAACTCAGCTTTTTATAATTCTGTTTTAAGACAAAATTATTTGAAATCGCTAATAGTTAATTTTGGAGTAAAGAGTTATAGTTTGTCTAATCAATATATTTATAAAAAATTTGGGGAATCATATAAGATATATGAAACAAGGGTAAAATCAAAAATTCAGGGTGATAGAACTTATTACGAAACTGTTGTTTACAATACAAGAACAAATAGAGAGCTTATTGAAGATAATGGAACATTTTACGATATAAATCAGAATGGTAATAGAGAAAGACTAATAGGCTATAAAACTGGGGTTGGAGCAAATAATTTCTTGAAAATTATAAATGACCCAAGAATTTCAAGGCCTTTTTTCCAAATATTTGGTTGGACTATTACATATGCAGGTCTCACAGTTATCTTTAGTTTTGCAATAGGTTTATTCTTTGCAGTTACTTTAAATGATTCAAACTTAAAAGGAAAGATCATTTACAGGACTTTGTTGATCATTCCTTGGGCAATACCTGCATTCATATCAGTTCTTGTGTGGAGAAACGGTTTTTTCAACGAGACTTATGGGGTACTGAATAGGTTCCTCTTAGAAGGTTTGTTCAACGCTGAACCAATAAAATGGCTACAAGATCCATTTTGGGCTAAGGTAGCTGTACTTATAGTTAATACTTGGTTAGGATTCCCATATATGATGACAGTTTCATTAGGAGCCCTTCAAAGTATACCAAACGAATTATATGAAGCATCATCCATAGATGGAGCTTCGCGGTTTAAACAATTTAGAAGTATTACTTTGCCATTATTGATGACATCAGTTGCACCTTTATTGGTTATGTCTTTTGCTTTTAACTTCAATAACTTTACCAATATATATCTTTTAACTCAAGGTAGACCTGCAATTCCAGGTACAAACACACCTGCTGGAGCTACGGATATTTTGATTTCTTATACATATAAGTTAGCTTTTGAAGGTTCAAGAGGTCAAGATTTTGGATTTGCCGCAGCCATTTCAGTATTAATCTTTGCAATAATAGCTGTATTGAGCTATGTAAACTTCAAATTCTCGGGCTCGTTTGAAGAGGTGAATAGATAATGGCTAAAATTGAGAAGAAAAACTACTTATTTACACACATATTGATTATATTTTTGATTATAATAATACTTTTCCCAATGATTTGGGTTGTTTCAACATCAATAAGAAGAGATGCTGCAGCATTCTCACCAAGATTATTTTCAGACAGAGTTACAATAAACAATTATACTGATTTAATATTTCAAACACCTACAGTGCCTGAAATTATGCAAGATTTGAATAAAGTGAGTACTTATATTGGTGAGTATTCTGATTTTACATATGATGAAGCGGTTAAGGAATCTAAAGAAAAACTAACCTCTTTGAAGAGCTATTTACAAACAACTGAAAATAATATGAAAGCTATAGGAGAAAAGTTTGATTTTATCTACTATGAATTTAACAATGGATATGATAGCGAACTACTAAAAGAAGTAAACCAATATGTTGAAGAAAATGATTTAGGTATGTTCAATGAAATGATTTCAGAAATCAAATCAGAAGCTGAAAATTATGGCTTTAATTTTCCAGCTAACGATTTAGAACAGATAACTAAAGAATTTTTAGCATACAGAGATCAATTGTATGCAGATTATCTTGAGTTAAACATAGAAGATGAAATTCAAAAACAAGAAACAATTAAAGCAATTTATGATATTCCGGTTAGAACTACATTATGGAATATTCGTGTTGGAAGAAAAAATCCCGACAACGAATTAGTTCAACAATTTGGAGAAAAATTGAATGAGTTAAAAAACATGTATTCTAATCTCGAGTCAGAGATAGAGGACACAAAAGCAAAAATAGAAGGTAAATTAGAAGAAAATTTCAGCGGACTTTTAGTAAGAGAAAATGAATTTTCAAACCAACTTGAAAGTCTTGAAAAACAGATTTCTAATCTCAATGGAGAAAAGAATGCTTTAAATAAAACAATAGACGGACTGGATAATCAAATACAAGCAGTTGGCGACATCTATATTCCAGAAAGTAATAAGATAATTGCTTCTTACGATATTATTAAAAATATTGATTTATCAAATATAGAGCCTCAAGCACCTATGTTTGGAGACAATGCAGAATTTAAAGACTTAGTTTCTGAATATGCAAGAAAATTACCACAATTTGTAGAAAATATGGAAACAATGGAAAAATATCGAGATGGAACTATATTGTCAGTTATGAGGAATTTTTCTGAAGTCTACCGATATTTAGATAACAATTTTGATAAGATATTTGCTGCAAGAGAGGAAAAACAGATTTTGCCTTCTTTTGAAGCTTTGAAAAATTTAACGGCAAAAATGGCTATCTCATTAGATGAATTGGTTATTTTATCTGAAAGATACAACAAAACCATGTCAGAATTAAACAAAATAAGTGAAGAGTTAAACACTTTGAGAAGTGAACAAGTTTCTATAAATGAAGAATATAAAACATTTGAAAGCAAATACAGAAAAAAATTGAATTTTATGAACCAAAGTTTATCATATCCAAACATTTTGGTATCCAAATATTTCTCTGAATCAGAGATTGAAAATTTTTACGAATCTGAATATTACGCCAAATTTATGGAGTCTGATTTTTTCAAAGGGTTTACACCTGAAAGAAATAGATATAGTCTATTATTGTGGAAATCAAGTTTAGATGAATCATATGAGAAATTTACTATGGGTAGAAATGATATGGATAAGGTTATATCAAAAATAAGATCTAACATAGAAGTATTTGAAAATAATATGGATGATTACCTAAGGATAAACTATGGGGGTAATTTATCAAGTATTCCGGCATTAACCGACATGAGAGACGTATACATATCAGATTTTGGCCCTGTAAATGCAAACATAGCAAGATCGTCAAGGGTTATTTCTGATTTATCTTATATAAGCGATAGTTATTTGGCTGATAGCATGAAGGAAATTGATAAAGATTTATATGAAATTCAACATTCTTGGGAAGAAAGAATAAGGAAGCCTTTCTTGAGATGGTTGTTTAACTCAATCTTAGTTGCAGGTATGACAGCTATAATAACAGTTATTATTACCTCATTAGCTGCTTACCCATTTTCAAGAATGAAATTTGTAGGAAGGTCATCTGGGCTTTATTTCTTGATGATTGTTCAAATGTTTCCTATAGTAATGTTTATGGTTGCTATTTATGGTATTTTGAACTTCTTGGGAGATTACCTTCCATTCATTGGGTTAGATACTCTCGGTGGTTTGATATTTGCATATCTTGGTAATGTAGCTTATAATATGTGGTTGTTTAAAGGTTATTACGATACTATACCAGATTCCTTGGAAGAATCTGCCATGATAGACGGTGCTACAAGGTTCCAGACATTCTGGTTAATTGTTTTACCTTTATCATTACCAATTATATCAGTTATCACAATATTGACATTTATGAATACATTCAACGAGTTTGTTATAGCAAAAATAGTATTACAAAGTGAAGTCAACTATACATATGCTGTTGGGTTGCAAACCTTCTCGCAAGGGCCATTTGAAACTCAATGGGGATTATTCACCGCTGCATCTTTAATTGGTGCTATACCGATGGTTATACTCTTCTTAACTATGCAAAAATGGATTATAGGTGGATTAACACAAGGATCAGTAAAAGGATAATATATAAAATGAATGGCAACCTTTTTAAGGTTGCCATTTTTTAATATTCAAAAGTGGATCTTCCTATAAATTCTCTTATTACGGATTTTCTTGGTATTTCTTCTAATTCTGTTATGGGCAAAAAGTAATCCAAAAATTTTAATAATCTTTTTGCTTCTGAATATTCTGGAACACTATTATCTATTTTTAGTAGTAAGGGTTCAGCAAATATCTTCAATATTGATAGCTCGTAAATGAGATTTGAATTGAACATCACGTCTGCTTCTTCTTGATATGGGAAAATATTATGTTCTTCACCCTTTCTTACATTAGGCCACATTTTTATAGTTGCCAGTGCGTCATGTCCTCTGAAATTAAAGTCCCTAACAATTCTTCTTATAATTCTTGAATCAGTTGTTGGAATTCTGTTCACTTTGTCTATGTTGAGCTGAGTTAAAGCACTTACATAAACTTTGTATTTTTTATCCCTTTCTATGCTTTGAGTGAGTTTTTCATTAAGACCATGAATTCCTTCCACTATTATTGGCTGATCTTCTTCTATTTGTATTTTGTTTTTTCTCCATTCTCTCTTGCCTGTTACGAAATTAAATTTGGGTAATTGTACTTGCCTTCCGCTTATTAAATCGCTCAAAATATTGTTGAATAAGTCTAAATCTAATGCATATAATGATTCAAAATCGTAATTACCATATTCGTCTAAAGGAGTTTTGTTTCTTTCTACAAAAAAATCGTCTAAAGATATTTCTACAGGTCTAAGTCCGTTAACCCTAAGCTGTAAAGAAATTCTTTTTGATGATGTAGTTTTTCCAGATGAAGAAGGGCCAGCTAAAGTTATAAGTCTAACATTTTTTCTTTTAATAATATCATCAGCTATTTGTGCATATTTCTTTTCATGTAATGCTTCTGAAATTCTTATAAGTTCTATTGCAGAATGTCTTCCTTTACTTATATAATCGTTAAGTTCACCAACTGTTCTTATTTCTAATATTTTTAGCCATTCGTTGTATTCGTTGAAAGTAGCAGACAATTTGTTTAGATGATTGTAATTTGGGACTTTATATGGGGATTTTTCATTTGGGGTTACTAATACAAATCCTTTTTCTACTTTAATAAGGTCAAAATCTGTCAAATCACTTGTTTTTAGAGGCATATAACCATAAAAATAATTGATATAACCGTTCATCTTGTAAAAGTTGACGGTGGTTTTTTTTCGATATTTAAACAAAAGGGATTTATCATTTTGGTTGTGAGCATCAAACATTTTCATAGCTTCAAACTTATCTATGTTAAATTTTTCAAATTCAAGATCTCTCTCAATGTATTTTTTCATATTTTCTTTTATAGTTTTTAAATCATCTTCAGTTGGGATTTTTGATTTAAGCTCACAATAAACTCCATTTCCAAGCGAATTATTCACCAATAGGTCATCATCTTTGTCAATGTCTTTTATTGCAGCATATAATATAAAAAAGATACCTCTTCTATTTATCTTGACTCCATCTGGAGACTTTATATCGATAAATTCAATTTCACCATCAGTATGTACTTCTTTAAAAACTTCTCTAATATTATTGTTTAATTTAACAGCATATACTGTTCTCCCTGTTTTCTTTTGATATTCTCTTGCCGGGCCAATAAAATTATCGCCTTTTTCGACTTGATATATTTTATTATTTTTAATATCTTTTAATTTAAATTTCATATAAAAATCTCCCCTTTTTATTGACAAGTATTGGTTTCTATGTTATAATAATTTCGGACTTAGTTGCTGGGTCGTGGCCAAGCGGTAAGGCGACGGACTTTGACTCCGTTATTCGTAGGTTCGAATCCTACCGACCCAGCCAAAATTAAGGTTATAAAAACCGGGCTTTTGGCCCGGTTTTTTATTTATATATTTATTCTTCAGTGGATGTGTTTGTTGAATTAAGTGTATTTTCTAATTCTTGGATTCTTTCTTCTAAATCTGTAAAGTAATTAGGATCAATATTTCTTAACTGTTTTAAGTAATCTAATCTTAAAGAATCATCTTCTAAAAGGTCAGACAAATCTAATCCAACTTCTACGGCATCTAATTTTGTATTAGTTGAAGCCTTGCTTGATAAAACTGAAGAAATGTTTATAACTACGTCTCTTATTTGATTACCGAAGTAAGAAGCTAAATTTTGAGCTCCTAAATATCCGGCATATTGTTTTAATTGCTCTATTTGAAGCTTAGAATAAGCAACTTTAACATTATGATCTGATGGGTTAGCTTGATAATAAGCTTGAACTACAGAGTTTGAAGAAGGGTATCTATAGAACATTTCTTCTAAAACTGCTGTTCTATTTTCTGAAATAGTATCTACTTTATCTTCCAATTCTGCTTTTTTCTCCTTAGCTTCTTCTAAGGAATCTAAGTTCAACTCATTGATTACAGAAAGTGTGTTATTATAAGTTTTAGCATCTGTTAGAGAAATTTTTTCGTCTAATAGAGCATCTTCATTCTCTATGTTTTCTGCTTTCAATTCTGCATCTATTTCTTTTATTCTTGCATCAATTGCTTCTATTTCCATATTTAAATATGGAGCTTCTACTCGATCTTTTAAAGATATATACTGTGTAACTTTAGTCAATCTTTCTTCATATATGTTTAGCAGTGCCTTTGAAGTGTTTATATAAAGAGCCATATAGTCTGTATCAGAATCAATTGATACAGTTCCATCATCATAAAAAACTTCATTTTGTAGGTTAGACCTAATATTTTCCAAGACTTCTACATTTTCTGTGTTGTTGTTGAAATTATATGCGTATTCTAAAACATCGTTGTAATAAGCTCTTCCAAAATTTTCTGTTTCTTTGTATTCAACTAACCAATTATCGAATGCTTCGTCTGTTAGTTTATTTTTAATTTCTTGAACAACAGTTTCTTCATTCATTACATCTTCAGGTGTTTCAAAAGTTTTTTTGTCATTTACTTTAATTAAATGGTAACCGTAATTTGTCTGAATTGGTCCAACAATTTCACCAATAGAAGCTTCAAAAGCTGCTTTTTCAAATTCTGGGACCATATCTCCATGGCTGAACCAGCCAAGATTTCCTGCATCAGACGCATTAGAAGTATCTTCTGAGTACATTTCTGCTGCTTGTGCAAAATTTAATTCTCCAGAAACCAATTGATCTTTTACGCTATTAGCAGTGGCTTCACCTGAAATCAGTATATGTTGTGCGTTGACTTCTTCTTTTTCATTTTTAATATCTTCAAAAGTATTTTCCACTTCTGTTAAGATATCCCCTCTTGAAACATTTGTTACATTGTCTCTAACCTTTTCTACCATAACCTGTGTTTCCATTCCGTTCATAGATTGCCTTAAAATATCTCTAACTTCTTTTTCAGAACCGTATCTTTCCATTAGTTGATTCCAGTTTGACTCATTTGATTTTAATTGAGAAATATAACTTTCAATTTCTTCGTTGATCCTATTTTCCACTTCTTCATCTGTTGGATTTAAGTCATTTTCATTAGAATAGTACATAATGATTTTTAAGTCATATAATTGATTAACTAAAGAAGTTTTAAGGTTTAAAGAATCAAATACCGGATCAATTGACCTTTGATAAGCTTGTTCATATTGTTGTAGTTGACTTTCGTAATGGTTGTTTAGTTCACTTTCCAATATCCAATATGGATAATCCAACTCTTCACCATCTTTTGTCAAAACTAAAACTGAACTTTCTTTTGTTATTTCTTGATTTTGTCCAGCTGCATTTCCTCCATTATTCATGGAAACATATGATCCTATTGACCACCAAATAATACCAATTACAAAAAGAGAAACTATTAATATAGAGATTAGCTTCTCATGTTTTACGAACCAGTTATTCATATGTTTTTCCTCCTAAAAAAATATTGATTGATCTATTATATATTTTATCATAAATCGCTTAGATTTATGTTAAAAAAGCGGGGATTTATAATCCCCGCTTAGTTTACGATCATTATATTTTTTTTCTTAAAGGTTTATCTTTTGAAATTTCTTCCAATGCTAACAACCTATCCCATTTAGCATTTACATATTCTTGCATTTCTTCGATAATTACATCAGAATTATGTTGCTTGATTAATTTGTTGAATCTTCCCAATTTTGTTATGTATTCTTTTAATGGTTTGAAGTTTCTTGGCTTTCTTGTTATTTTGTATACTCCCATATCGTATTCCCAAAGTGGCCAATATTTAGTTTCTACTGCCAATTTGGTCATTTCTGGTCCTGAATCTTCAGGGATCCTCCAGAATCTAACACAAGGAGCCAATACAGCAATAAATGCTGGACCTTCAAATTCTAAAGCTTTTTCCATTTTTTTGATGAAATCCATAGGTTCTGATGTTGATGCAGTTGCAGCATAAACACCTTCATGGCCAGCTACTATATCAACAATAGATTTTTTGAACTGAAGTTTACCAGGTATTTTTGAACCTACTGGTTCTGTTGTAGAATCTGCTCCAGTTGGAGTAGAACCAGATCTTTGGTTACCTGTATTCATATAGCCTTCATTGTCATAAAGTACATAAACAAAATCATGTCCTCTTTCAATAGCTCCAGATAAAGATTGAAGACCTATATCATAAGTTCCTCCATCTCCACCAAAAGCAATAAATTTAATCTTCTTATTGTCTAACTTTCCTCTATTCAACAATGATCTATAGGCTGCTTCAGCTCCTGATATGGTAGCAGCTACATTTTCAAAAGCATTATGAATATATGGAACATTCCATGCTGAAAATGGATATATTGTTGATGAAACTTCTAAACATCCAGTAGCAGCTCCAACTACAGGCTCATAACCTAAAGCTTTTGCTGTCATTGTAGACCATTTAGCTACCATTGGTGCATTACAACCTGGACATAATCTATGACCCTGTGTGAAAGGCCAATCGTTCTTTTCAATAAATTCTACTAATTGTGGTAAATTAAGTGGCATTTAACCTTCACCTCCAAATTATTCTCTAAGACCGAGGTATTTCTGAGTATCTTCATCAAGCTCGTCATTCATAGCTGCTTCGAATGCTTCGTGAAGCATTGTTGGTGTTGTATCTCTTCCGCCGAGTCCGTAAATAAAAGAACCCATTTTTGGTTTGTCTTCTGCTTTATATAAAGCAGATTTAACTAATGAGTATAATGGAGCTTCTTTACCAAAAGACATAGCTCTATCTAATACTACTACTGCTTTTTTACCTTCTAATGCTGCTAAAATTTCTTTTTTAGGGAATGGTGTGAAAACCCAAGGTTTGAGTAATCCAACTTTATGTCCCGCTTCTCTTAATTCGTCTACAACATATTTTGCAGTTGAAGCTGTTGAATTGAGAACAACCATTACATAATCAGCATCATCGGTTTTATATTTATCGAGGAAATCATATTTTCTTCCTGAAATTTTTTCAAACTCTTCAAAGACCCCTGGTAAAAGTTCATAAGCTTTTTCCATACCAATTTCTTGTTGTCTGTGATGTTCATAGTAGTAATCAAAAAGATCCAATGAACCAAGAGTTACTGGTTTTTCAGTATTTAACAATGGATATTTTGGTTCCCATTGTCCAACAAAGTCTCTAACAACTTCGTCATCCAACATTTCAAATATATCAACACCATGAGATGTGATAAATCCATCTAAGTTAACCATAGCTGGCAATAAAACATCATCATTTTCTGCGATTTTTGTAGCAATTATAGTTAAATCATAAGCTTCTTGATGATCTTCAGAGAAAAATTGTAACCAACCTGAATCTCTAACAAGCATGGCATCACTGTGGTCACAGTGAATGTTAATAGGACCAGATAAAGCTCTGTTTACAATAGGCATAACGATTGGTAATCTATATGACGCTGCAATATAAACGATTTCTGTCATAAGTGCTAAACCATTTGCTGCAGTGGCAGTCATAGTTCTTGCACCAGCAGCAGCAGAGCCTACAACAGCACTCATAGCTGAGTGTTCTGATTCAACTGGTACCATTACTGTATCTACAATTCCGTTTGCAACAAAATCTGCATAATATTGAACAATTGGTGTTTGTGGAGTTATTGGATAAGCAGCAACTACATCCGGATTTATTTGTCTCATAGCATGAGCAACTGCATTTGCTCCAGTAACAGCTAATTTATTAGGCATTAAATATTACCTCCTTTACTTCAAAAATTCGTTTTCAGATTTCATATCAATGGCATTAACAGGACATACTTTTGCACAAGTTCCACAACCTTTGCAATAGTCATAGTTGATGCCAATCATTTTAGGTCTTCTTTTATCTTCTTTCATTTTACCTTCTATTGCCATGTCAGGGCAATATAACCAGCATTGCATACAATCAATACATTTATCTTGATCGACTATAGGTCTCATTACTCTCCATGTTCCAGTTTTGTATTCTCTGGCTGTTCCTGGTCTATCAACGACACCGCCAATAGGTACTTCTTTCCAACCTTTTGCATCAGCCATCGATTTTCACCTCCTGGTAACCTCTTTCAAGAGCTCTCATGTTAGCTTCAACAACTTCGTCAGAGAATTTATGAGAAAAGGCTGCAGTAACTTTTTCTTTAACTGAATCAAGAGGTACAATTTCTGTTAATTTAACCAAAGCACCAATCATTACCGTGTTTGGGATACCTCTTTTTATTTCTTCTAGTGCAATATCTGTTGCTGGTACAACAGCAATTTTACCTTTAAATCCCGTTAATTCTCTAACCTTGGATGGTTCCATAAGGGTGTTTACAACTAACGGTTTGTCTTCATCTAACCCAGCTGTTAATTCAGGATTGCCAAGTAAAGTATCATCAATGACTAATACAATATCAGGTTTTTCAACATTACTCCTAACTCTTACAGGAATATCAGAAATTCTGTTGAAAGCCTTCATTGGTGCACCTGATCTTTCAGCTCCGTATTCAGGAAATGAAGTTGAATATTTGCCAGCATCAAGAGCAGCTTCAGCTAAGAATTGGGAAGCACTTTTTGCTCCTTGTCCTGCTCTTGCATGCCATCTTACTTCAAAATATTTTTCTGGCACTAGAATGCCCTCCTTTCAAAATGAGTTCTGGTATGAAGAAATAAAATCTTTACTATTTCTATTATATATTAAAAAATAAAAATTTGATGATACTAAATGAAAAAATTCTCTTAATATTTGTGAATAATTTTTATTTTACAATTAATTTAAAAATTCTTATTTTATTTCGTACTTTTAAAAAAAGTAAACAATTATTCCTACTATTACATATTATCATTTGAATGTTTCCTTTTTCTTGAAATTCCTTAAAGCCTTTCAATATATTACGACTTATTTTATCGGGAAAAAGGGCTTACAAATCGATTAATTTATCTCTATAATATGTTTGTAGTTCTTAAAAACTATATAAACTTTTTAGATTTATTTTACATTTGTTTTATATAAACTTTCTTTTCTCGAGAATATTTTACCACAAAAAAAATAGGAGCTGTATCAGCTCCTATTAAAGGATGGGGGATCTATTTGTATAGGGGGTTACTTACAATTAATAATCATTATAACATTGTATAGTAAAGATATTTTTTCTTATAAATGAATATTATAAAAACAAACGTTTTTTAAGCAATGATTTGTTCTAAGCAACTATTAAGAAATTATTATTATTATTATTGAAAAAGAAAGACATTTCACGTATAATATTTATAGAAATCATATGGAGGTGTGGTAATGAAAAAAATTAGAGTTTTATTATTGATGACATTAGTTTTATCTTTTAGTTTATTGTCTTTTTCAGCAGCAAACACAGCAGACGGGTTAAAAATTGGTTATGTTAACTTAAGATCTGTTACTGAAGAATATTATAAATGGGGAGATATGCAAGTTAACTATCAAGAAGATGTGAAATTTTATCAAAATAAAATTTCAGAGATGCAAACTGAATTTCAAGGCATGCAAGAAAGTGGAGCAACAGAACAACAGCTACAACAAAAATATCAAGAATTACAGTACAGAACTCAACAATATCAACAGGCACTTCAAGAAGACTATACTAAAAAATCAGATGCAATAATTCAAGAAGTAAGAGAACTTATTGGAGAATTTGCAAAAGAAAACTCTTTTGATATAGTTCTTTTTGAACAATCAGTTATCTTTGTAAGTGAAAAAATTGATATAACTGAAAGAGTTAAAGAGTATATAGCTAATATCGAACCTAAAGAAAGTACAAAAGAATAATAATATGGATGAAAGTTATATAATTTATGGCAAAAAAATATTTAAAAAGTATGGAAGAAAAGAAGTCGTTAAAGATGTAGACTTTTTTGCAAAAAGAGGAAAGATTACCGGTATTTTAGGACCAAATGGTGCAGGAAAAACAACTTTATTCAAAATAATATTGGGATTAGTTGTACCAAACAGAGGTGAAGTTTTCCTCGAAAAAAATAATATAACTCATCTGCCAATTTATAAGAGGGCTCTAAAGGGGATGGCATATCTTCCCCAAGAGCCTTCTGTTTTTCGGAATGCTAGAGTGTCAGATAACTTATACATGATTGCGGATCTTTTGAAAATTGAAAATAAAGATAAAAAAATAGAAAAGATTTCAAAGGAATTTGGCATAGAAAACCTTATGCATCAATATGCAGATTCGCTTTCAGGAGGAGAAAAAAGAAGGTTAGAATTTGCGAGAACTTTGATGATAGATCCAAAAGTTATTCTTTTGGATGAACCTTTTGTAGGAATAGACCCAATAACGGTAAAAGATATACAGAAAATAATAAAAAAACTTTCAGCAGATGGTATATCTGTTATAGTTACAGATCATAACGTAGATGAAATAGCCCAAGTTGTTGACGATCTTTATATAATGCATAAAGGTGATGTCATAGCAACGGGTAAAGCTGAAGAAGTTTTGGAAATGGATGTTGTAAAAGATAATTACTTAGGATGGTGATGTATTTGAAAGTTGGTGTAATTGGTTATTCTGGGGATATAAATATTCCTAAGATAAAAAGAATTGAAAATACAACGATAGAATTGGGAAGAATGTTAGCTCAAAAGGAGCATCATATATTAAATGGTGGTAGAGATGGAGTGATGGAGTTGGTTTCCAAAGGAGCTAAGGAATTCAACGGGAAAGTCACCGGGGTTTTGCCTTGGGATCAAGAGGGTAATGAATATCTTGATTTTGAAATCAAAACAGGTCTAGATTTTTCAATGAGATCTTTCATTTTATTGAAAAGTGTAGATGTAGTTATAAGTTTAGGTGGAGAGGTCGGTACAGGGATAGAAATATTGGGGGCTTATGCATATTCAAAACCATTAATACTGTTAAAAGGTTCTGGAGGATGGACAGACAGAATTATAAATAATCTTATAGAAGATAAATATATAGACAACAGAAAACTTGTGGAAGCACACATAGCTAATAGTGTAGAAGAGATAGAAAATATATTAGAAAAAATGGAGTGAAAAATATGATAAGAACAAGATTTGCTCCATCTCCAACAGGATATTTACATGTTGGTGGGGTGAGAACTGCTTTGTTTAATTGGTACCATGCAAAATCTAATAATGGTAAAATAATTTTGAGGATTGAAGATACGGACACAAAAAGATCGACTGAGGAATTTGAAAATTTGATATACGAAGATTTTGATTGGTTGGGCATGGACTTCGATGAAAGTCCTAAAAAGGGAGGAGATTATGGACCCTACAAGCAAAGTTATAGATATGATATATACAAAAGATATATAAATAATTTAATAGAAGAAGAAAAAGCTTATTATGTTTTTTACGACAAATCAGGAGAAGAAATAGGTAATTTTGCAAAAATTCCAGAAAATTATGCCAATAAAAATTATACAGTGAAAATAAAAGTCGAGAAAAACAAAGAGATAAAATGGAATGATTTGTTAAAAGGCGAAATATCTTTCAACAGCTCGGACTTTGAGGATTTCATAATTTTGAGATCAAATGGAGTTCCAGTTTACAACTTCACAGTGGTTGTAGATGATCATCTTATGGGAATAACAGATGTAATTAGAGGAGAAGATCATATTTCAAATACTCCTAAGCAAATTATAATTTATGAAGCTTTAGGTTTTTCAAAACCAAAATTTGGACATTTGCCGCTTATTTTAGGTGAAGACAAAACGCCTTTATCCAAAAGACATGGTGGTGTATCGGTAAGTTATTTTAGGGAAGAAGGAATTTTACCAGAAGCACTACTAAACTATTTGAGCCTTTTAGGATGGAACAACGAAGAAGAAATATATGATGTTAGGGAAAAATACAAAAATTTTAACATAAGGGATGTTTCGAAAAGATCCTCTGTTTTTGATTATGAAAAGTTAAAATGGGTTAACGAAAAAACTTTAAGATCAATGGACGAAGAAAAAGTCTCGAAAAAGTTTTTAGAATGGCTAAAATTTGTGGGAATAAAAATTAATGTAGAAGAAAATTATATAAAAGATGTAATCTCTATATCAAAAGAAAAAGTTCAAGATTTAAAAGGACTTTGGGAATTTTCCAAAAATTATTTTTATGATGACTTTGAATATGAAGAGAAGTATAAAGAAAAATTTGTAAAAAAAGAATGGTTTGAGGAATTAATAAATATTGCTATAATTTTATTGGAAGATTATGATGAAAAAATATCTTTAACCCAAGCAGAAGAATTTATGAAAAGCCTTGCTGAAAAAAAGATTACAGGCAAAAAGAATACATATCAATCAATACGGGGAGCTCTATTAGGAAAACTTGTAACCCCTGGGTTATATGAAACTATTAGTGTTATGGGTAAAAAAGAAGTTGTTAAAAGATTGCGTAGGGTAGTAAAAGGAGCATAAGCACAATGAAAAAGAAGTTATTGTTATTATCTATACTTCTGTTAATGATTAACATATTTTCTTTTGATATTGGCATAGAAGAAAACAGATATTTTCCAAATAAAAAAATAAAAGAGTATATATTAACTTCATCGATCGAAGGAATTGATGAAGTCAAAGTTTATTTGATGAATAACGCTTTAAGAGAAGAGTTGGAAGTAAAAGAAAACTTCAAAGGGAATTATTCTTTCCGCATTTCATTGAATAATCTGGTTGGTAAAAACAATTTACTTGTAAAAGTATATTATGATGATAAAGAATTTTCTAAATTTTATCCAAATTTTGTGGATTCAAAAAGTTATAAAACTGAAACTGAGATAAAGATAATTCCCCTAAAATCTGAAGAAGGTTTGGATTTTTTGATAGATGTAAACTATTCAGAAAATGTCAGTTTAAAACAGATAGAGGTAAACAATAAGTATTTAAGCACCATATCCGACTTGAGAGAGTATATAAAATCATTGGAGAATGGTTCTTATAACTTAGATTTTCAATTTGAAGATAACACAAATTCAAAATTTTCAAGATCAGTTGAAATTTTGAAAATAGATGATTTTGTCATGTCTAACAATGCAATAAAACCGCAAGAAAAAATTCAGGAAATTAAATATTATGTGGTAAAAAAAGGCGATAGTATATATAAAATCGCAAAAGAATATGGTGTGACTCCAGGGGACATATTAAACATCAATGACTTGAAAGAACCATCAAAAATATATGTTGGCCAGGTATTAAAAATTGGAAAAGTTGATTATGGTCAGAGCGTTTTAAGATTAGAAATAGATCTATCTAACAATTTTTTATATTTGTATTATGACGATTTGTTGATAAAAAAATATCTTGTAGCCGTTGGAAGAAGTGATTCAACACCTCCAGGTTATTACAGATTATACTATAAAGAAAAAGAACCGCCTCTTTATTGGGGGGATGAAATAATTTATTCAGGTTCTATAATAAATGGTATAGGATCAAGATGGCTTCAATTGTCTCAACCACAATACGGTATACATGGAACTACAAAACCATGGGAAATTGGAAAGATGATATCTCACGGTTGTATTAGAATGTTCAATTTCAATGTTGAAGAGCTGGATTTCATAACCTCTCTTGGTACAGAAGTATATGTTTTTAGAGACAAACAAGAAAAAGCCATGTTGAAAAATGGAGAAAGTAAAAATGAGTAAGGAGTATATAATTCCAATATTTTTACCCCATGGTGGATGTAAAAAAAGGTGCGTGTTTTGTAACGAATACTCTGCAACAGGTTTTGGAGAATTTCCAAAATATAGGGATTTAGATAAAATATTTGAAAGGTATTTAAGTTATTTTTCAGAAAAAAATAACGTTTACATGGCTTATTATGGTTCGACTTTTACAGGCATGGAAAAAGAAAAAATTAAATACTATCTCGATTATTCTCAAAATAAGATAAATGAAGGTTATGCAAAAGGTATTAGATTCTCAACTTCACCAGAAGAGATAAATGAAGAGATAATAGACATCCTTAAGAACTACGATATCGACTTAGTAGAATTAGGAGTTCAGTCTTTCAACAGTGAAGTGCTTGAAAAATCCAATAGACCTCATGATCTTGAAAACGTATATAAGGCAATTAAACTTCTGGAAGAAAATGAAATATATTTTGGATTGCATCTGATGACTGGATTACCTGGTTCAAACTATGAGATTGAAGCGTATTCTGTTAAAGAAACATTAAAAACAAAGGCAAAAACCGTTAGAATTCACCCTTCAGTAGTTTTAAAAAACACCATTTTAGAGAAATTATATCAAAAGGGAGAATTTATTCCTGAAACACTCGATGAAGCTGTAAAAAAAGTATCAGAATTTGCTATTATGATTGAGAAATCTGGTAAGAAAGTTATCAGATATGGACTTTGCCTCTATGGCGACCAGATAAGAAATGTAGTTGCTGGTCCCTATCACCAAAGTTTTGGTGATTTGGTGAAAACAGATATAATTTATAAATTAATAGATAATTTGGAAGAAGAAGTTAAAGTGCCTATAAAATTAAAACCACAATTTTTGGGATATAAGAAAAGGAACGAAGAAATTATTAAGGATAAAAGTATAATTTTTGAAGATCGAGTAGACATAGAGTATGGTAGAAGAAAAGGCTTGGACTTAGAAAAGTTAAAGAAAATATTATTATAGTATAAAAAAGAAGGATTCTGAAAAGAATCCTTCTTTTTTTGGGGTGGCTAGTGGGACTTGAACCCACGACGTCCGGAGTCACAGTCCGGCGTTCTGCCAACTGAACTATAGCCACCAAATATAAATAAAACGCCACATTAATAAAAAAGTGGCGCGCCCAGAGAGGCTCGAACTCCCAACCTTTGGATTAGAAATCCAATGCTCTATCCTGTTGAGCTATGGGCGCTGGAGCGGCCGACGGGAGTCGAACCCGCAACCCTCGGCTTGGAAGGCCGATACTCTACCAATTGAGCTACAACCGCGTGTTATAATTTTTTGGTCGGAGCGACTGGGATCGAACCAGCGACCTCCGGTTCCCAAGACCGGCGCGCTACCGACTGCGCTACGCTCCGTATTTATCCGATGTCCGAGATATATAATATCACAGATATTAATTTTTGTCAATTATTATTTTTTTCAAATACTTTTAAAAAATGTTAATTTTGAATATTACTCAGTCTTGGGTTATTTTTACAAAGTATTTTCTATTGCGAGGGCCATCAAACTCGCAAAAATAAACACTTTGCCATGTTCCCAATAATAGTTTCCCATTTTCTATTATCAAAGTAATACTTGGGCCGAATACAGAAGATTTTATATGAGAGTCTGAATTACCTTCTATATGGTCAAAGCCGTAATTGTTTGGTACTTTGTCTTGCATAAATTTTAATATATCTTTTTTCACATCTGGGTCTGCGTTTTCGTTAATAGTGACAGCAGCAGTTGTGTGAGGGACAAAAACAACAACCGTTCCAGATTGAATATTTTCTTTGCTTATTTCACCTTGAATTTCTCTTGTTATATCTAAGAGTTCGTTTCTCGAGTTAGTTTTAATAGACTTTTTTAACACCATAAAAAAACCACCTCACTTATATACAATGCTTGCCACGATAGTAACAGAATTACCTTCTTTTGATATATGAACCTTGACATTATTTTTATCTACTGAAAGATTTCTGTATGCATAATCTTTAATATATCCAACTATAGAATCAATCTCGTTATCTTGAACGTCTTCAAATTTTAAAGCTGCTGAAGAAGCCTTTGGAGGAGTTCCACCACTTCTAACAAAAGATTGCATTCTTTTAACAGCTATGTCTCTACTGGATTTTTTCTTTGAGAAAGGCCACATCTACATCAACTCCTTTTCCAAAGATTTTTGAAAAAGTCTACAAACCCTTGATTGTCTCGGTTATCAGCTTTTAAATCTTCCTCAAGGTCTATCATGTTTCCAGAAACTCTTTCCGAAATGTTGTCAAAAACTCTTGAAATATTCTTTTTGTCTCCTAAAGCAAGTGGCTTTCCTTCATTAGTGGATAATATTATCTCTTCTGAATCTGGAATAACTCCTAAAATATCAATAGCTAAAGCTTCTTTAATATCATCGGCAGAAACCATTTCTTTTTTCTTGACCATCTTTGGTTTTAACCGGTTCACAATAAGTGACATGTTTTTATCAGTATAACCATTATTTTCAAGCAATCCAATAACTCTATCAGCGTCGCTGATAGCAGTTAAATCAGGGGTTGTTACAATTATGGCGTGCTGTGCAGCTGAAATAGCATTTTTAAATCCCCTCTCTATTCCAGCAGGAGAATCTATAATAATATAATGAAAATGTTTAGATAAAACAGAAATTATGTTTCCCATATCTTCTGGAGAGATCATATCTTTGTTTGCTATTTGAGATGAAGCAAGTAAATTCAAATTTTTTAAAAATTTGTGTTTTACCAAAACCTCCATGACTCCTTTGTTTCCGTTGATCACATCTAATATAGTATAAACAATTCTGTTTTCCAAGCCTAAAACTAAATCAAGATTTTTAAGTCCAATATCGGCATCGATGAGACAAACATTATAACCTTTGACAGCCAACACAGCTCCCAAATTAGCGGTAATTGTAGTTTTCCCAACTCCCCCTTTACCTGAGGTGACGACAAAAACTTTTGCATTATCCATAAAAACCCCTCCGACGAGATTCAAAACCTTAGTTAAATTTTTGTTTAATTTTAAAATAACATTGTAATTATACTATAAAACAAACAATAAAAAAAGTCGGGATTTAATCCCGACTTCTTTTTATTTAGAAAATTATTCTTCTACTGTTATTGCTTGTACTGGACAAGAATCAGCAGCATCTTGAGCACAAGGAGCGTCTGTTTCAGGAGCAACTGCTTCTGCTTTGCCTTCGTCGTTCATTCTGTAGACATCTGGGCATAAATTTTCACAAACACCACAACCAATACATGCATCTTGATCAATGAATACTTTCATTAAAAGCACCTCCAGCTGTAAAAATGTGATAACTCGAATTTATTATAACATAAATTTTTAATTTTCAAACTTGATTTTTTTAGTTGCATTTACAATTCTATCTACCATGTTAATCCCAACTCTTTGTTGAGCTTCTTTTGTTGATGCCCCGATATGTGGAGTGCCAACTACGTTGTCAAAACTAAAAATTTCATTATAAAGATCACCTTTAGCAGGTTCTTCTTCATAAACATCAAGGCCTGCACCAGCAATCATCTTTTCTTTTAAAGCTTTTAAAAGTGCTTTTTCGTCAACAATGCCACCCCTTGCGCAATTGATTAACAATGCAGTATCTTTCATATTTTCAAATTCTTTATCTGAAATTAAATGATGTGTTTTATCATTATGTGGAACATGCAAAGATATAATGTCTGAAGTTTTTATTAAATCTTCGAAAGATACTTGTTCTATATTGAATTGCTTCTTTGTATCTTCATCGATATCAAAAACATCAAATACCTTTACCTTTACTTGAAAACCACCTACAAGATTTGCTAAATGCTTACCTATGTTACCAAAACCAACGATACCCAGAGTTTTTCCCGATAGTTCTGTACCTTTTAATAATTTTTTTTCCCATTTACCTTCGGAAATTCCCTTTGTTCCTCTAACAATGTGCCTGTTGAGAGAGAGTATCATGCCAACAACTAATTCTGCAACAGATAATGAGTTTTGGCCAGGAGTGTTTAAAACTTCTATTCCTTTTTCTTTGGCAGCATCAAGGTCTATATTATCTAATCCCATGCCAGCTCTCCCAATTATTTTAAGTTTTTTCCCAGCTTCAATTATATCTCTTGTGACTTTAGTAGCAGATCTTACAACTAAAATATCAAAGTCTTTTACTCTTTTAATTAATTCATCTTTTTCATAGTGTTCTGTAGTTATTTTAGCATTTGGTAATTCTTTCTCAAACTTTTCCATTGCATCTGACGCCATTGCGTCGTTAATATGTAGCCACATATTACACACCTGCCTTAATAAACACTTCTTCAGCAGCTTTTACTCCTGAGCCCAATTCCAAGTCATATCCAAATTTCTTTAAGCCCATTTCTAATGCTGAAATACCTATTATAACATCAAATTGTGACATATAACCAAGGTGAGCTATTCTGATAATTTTCCCTTTTAGATGTTCTTGACCACCTGCAAAAGTAACTCCCCAACTGTCTCTCAAGAAAGAAACAATCTTTTTACCGTCTACCACTTCAGGGACTTTTATTGAAGTTAAAACATTTCCAGGGTTTTCAGCAAACAATTCTAAACCCATAGCTTCCATAGCTTTTCTTGTAGCTTTTGCCATTAATTCGTGTCTTTCCCATAATCCTTCAATTGTTTCTTCTTGTAATAGTTCAACAGATTTAGCAAGTTGATAAACAAGATTAATTGGAGGAGTCCATGGTGAATCTGGGTATTTTTTGGCATATGCTTTTAAATCAAAATAGTATTTATTATTTTTATTTTCATTAATTACTTTCATTGCTTTTTCCGAAGCTGAAATAAGACCTATTCCAGGAGGCATCATAAAACCTTTTTGCACACCTGTTACTACAACATCTATACCCCATTCATCCATTTTTAGGGGTTGAGCTAATAATCCTGAAATAGCGTCAACAACTAAAATTGCGTCGTAATCTTTAACTATTTCAGCGATTTCTTTGATTGGATGAATTGTTCCAGTTGAAGTTTCAGAAAGGGTCGTGAAAACTGCTTTTGTATCAGGGTTTTTTTCTAAAGCTTCTTTAATTTGTTCTGGTTTAACCATGCTTCCCCATTCTAATTTTATTTCGTCAAGGTCAGCTTCAAAAGCTCTACAAAGATCCCCCCATCTTTCTCCAAATTTACCTGAATTAACAGAAATAGCTTTATCGCCTGGGTTAATCAAATTTGCAACTGCAGCTTCCATTGCCCCCGATCCAGATGATGAAAGTATGTAAACAGGTTGTTTTGTTTGGAAAAGATATTGGCAACCGTCAATCGCTTTCTTTTGAATTTCTAAGTATTGTGGAGTTCTATGGTGAATTGTGTCTTTTGCTCCCTCTAACAATATGTCTGTTGGTACTGGTGTTGGTCCAGGTGCCATCAAATAGTTTTTTCTAATCATTTTAGCCATGAAAAAACCTCCTCTGAAAAAATTTTCTTGAAATATTTTTCAATAACATCTATATTCTACAATAAAAAAACTTTTTTTAAAAGCTAAAAAAACTATTAATTTGGACAAAAAAACAGGATTATTCCAAAGAAAACAAAAAAAACTATAATAACCTTGAAATAAACAAAAAAAGTCAGCTAAAAAGCTGACTTTAAATTGGCACGCCCGGAGGGAATTGAACCCCCAACCTGCGGTTTTGGAGACCGCCGCTCTGCCAATTGAGCTACAGGCGTAATTCCGAAGTTAATTATATCATAATTATACAGGATGTTCAAGAATATTAATGTTGCAATTTAATTAATTTGATTTTTTTTGTCTTTTAGAGCTTTCATTTCCATTTTAAAAAGCGTGTAAGAAATTACGCCATAAATGATTATAGGATAATTAAATAAAGGAAATTCTCCGTCTTCCATAATAAAAACAAGAATGTTTGACAAAAAACGAATTACTTCATAAGCTGCCAAAACTAAAGACAGTATTGCACCTACTATTAAGTGAGCCGAGCTATGATACCATATATTTTTATTTTTAAATACACCCCATATAAAAACAAATCCTATGATTAAGAATGAAAAAGCATAGAATAAATCATTTAAAACATAAACTCCCGCCAATGCAAAGCCAAATATACTCATTATAGTTAATTTTGAATTCATAATATCCACCCACTAACATAGTAAACGAGATTAGCTAATAAATAAGCTACTATTGTTGTATAAAAAAGTGTGAAAACAATTAATTTATTACTTCTCGTTTCAGATTTTATAACTCCTAAAGTAGCAAAACAAGGTATGTAAGCCAAAACAAAGAAAATTAATGCCAATGCTGATTGAGGTGACAAAGCATTTCTCAAACTAACCACAAGAGAAGAGCCTCCTGTGAAAAGAGTTGAATAAGTAGAAACTACAATTTCTTTTGCAGCCACTCCAAAGAACAATCCAGTATTAATTCTCCAATCCCAGCCTAAATGATCAGTAAGAGGTTCAAAAAATTTTCCAATCATTGCGGCAAAAGATGTTGTAATATCTTGCCCCGTGTTTGGGAAATAAGTTAAGGCCCAAACTAATATTGAAGCCACTAAAATAATTCCTCCAGCCTTTTCCAAGAAATGTTTACCTCTGTTCCAAGTATATAACAGCAAATTTCTGAATGTAGGCATTCTGAACCTTGGCATTTCTATTGTGAAAGGAATAGACTCTTTATCTTTTATGAATAGCTCTATAATTTTTGCAGAAATTAACACTAAAAATATACTGGTGATATATACCAACAACATAATTGTTGCAGCATTTGTTGAGAAAAATGCACTTATCAAAAGTATATAAACTGGTAACCTGGCACTACAAGAGGCAAAAGGAATAGATAGAATCAATGCTATCCTTTCTTTTTTGTTAGAAACTGCCTTAGTTGACATTATAGCAGGAACATTACATCCAAAACCGAGTATAATAGACATAAACGATCTTCCACTAAGTCCAAACTTTCTGACAAGTTTGTCAACAAGGAAAGCTGCTCTTGGTAAATAACCAGACTCTTCCAAGAATCCCATGAAAAAGAACAACGTGAAGATTTGAGGAATGAAAACCAAAACTCCCCCAACACCGGATATGATCCCATCAGACAACAAAGAACTCAACCAGTCAATTTCAATTGTGTTACCAACTATCTCAGCTAAAGCAACAAAACCCATATCAAGTAAGTCTGATAAAGGGGCTGATACAGTGAAAGTAAGCGAAAAAACCATAAATAAAGCTAATATATAAATAAAGATTCCCAATACTTTATGTGTAAAAACGTGGTCTAACATATCTCTAAGAGACCAATCTATTCCTTTTGAAAGGTAAGCTGTTTCCGATATAGAAGTTATGAATTCAAATTTCCAATTAATATAAAGTTCTTGTAGTTTTTCTACATCAAAATTTTTACCAATTTCAGACTTTAAATCATCGCTTATGAGATTTGTGTCTAATCCAAATTCAATTATATTCAAAGCTAACCATTTTTTGTTAAAAGCTTTTAAATTATCGTCTTTTTCAAATATTTCCTCCACCTTTCTTATGAATTCTTTTATTTTTTCTGGATATTCAATATCGTAATATATCTCTTTGTCATTTAAGTTTAATTTTTCGATTTTTTCTTTTAATTCATCTATCCCTATGTTCTTTTTAGCAGAAGTCAAAACAACTGGTATATTCAAAGTTTTTGAAATGACTTCTGTGTTAACGATCTTGTTTTTTTCTTCTGCTTCATCTATTGAATTTATAGCAAGTACAACAGGTAAATTCATTTCTATAAGTTGAAGTAAAAGGTAAAAAGTTCTTTCAAGATTTAAAGCATCTGCTATTAATAAAACAGTATCTGGAGCTTCATTTATAAAAAAGTCCCTTGCAACTTTTTCGTCTTCTGAGTTAGCAGATAAAGTATAAATGCCGGGTAAATCAACTATTCTGTATTTTTCTCCATTTATGTTAGATATTCCAACTTTTCTTTCTACTGTTACTCCCGGCCAATTTGCAACATATTGCCTTGTCCCTGTTAGTAGGTTAAAAATAGATGTTTTCCCAACATTAGGATTGCCTATTAACGCGACTTCTTTAGACATGCAAATCACCTTTTATTTCGCAAGAATTTTTCGTACAGTATTTTTTAATAGAACAACTATCACAATCTTCCATAGTTAATTTGTTTATAGAAATTCCCATACTTGAAATGAAAGGTATCAAAATATTTATCTGTTGATCAGATAAGTTGAACTTTTCTTTTATTTCAAACAAAGATGAAAATGGTTTATTTTTAATATAATTAGTTATCTCTTGTAAATTCATATTATTTCTCCTCTTTCTCTATAGGGGACACCAATATCTTATTTAATTGACCTTTCCCAAGAAAAATAGTTTTATTTTTTTCTATCAACAAAAATGAATTATGGGTTTCTTTATGTATTTTAGTTCCTTCATTAATATCTTTTTGTGACATTTTCCTTGTAAAAAAGTTCCCTCCGTTTAGTCTATAGACCTGATAAAATCCTTTTGGTGCAGAAAAAAGATCGATCAAATTGTCTTTTGATTCAACCATAATTCGGGATGCTTCAGAGTTTCTAATCAATATCTTGTTTTCTCCCATTTTAAATATTTTTGGATCGTTAAATGGCGATACGTGAAAGAGTTCTATTTCTTTGCCTGGTTTTAACCCAAGAGCATAAAATCTTTCTCTATCTCTATTATTTGTATCTATAGATATGATTTTTGCTTTCATTCCTTCTTTAAGTTGATTAAGGTTTAGTTTCACTGCAGACATCTCCTTTGTTGTTTATATTTATATTTTAGCAAATATAAAAAACTTAGGCAACCCTAATTTTTAAAGATTACTTTTATTTAAATAAAGCTTAAATATAATTAAGGAGAAAAACAAAAAATATTTTAAAAGTTAACCTTAATAATAAAAAAAGAAGCTGAAAAAATCAGCTTCTTAGTTGGCTGGGGGAGGAGGATTCGAACCTCCATTCTCGGAGTCAGAGTCCGATGTCCTGCCGTTAGACGATCTCCCAATTTCAACGTAGAACATTATAGCACTTTTGATTTGCCAAGTCAAGGTATATGTATTAAAATAATATTACATTTGAACATTTGTAGATAAAATGAGTCTAATTATATGAGTCAAAAAAAGGGGGAATATTATGGCTAATAAGAAGAAAAATACAGATAAGATTATTTCGCAACTTGGGAATATAAACCTCGAAGATGTTAAAGAAGAAGGCGATGAAGCAGTTGTAAAGGTGAAAAAGACGAATAAAAAGAAACTCAAAAATGTTGACACTATCATCAATCAACTGAAAAGAAAAGCCATGAAAAAAGGAAATACCCTTGATTACTCTGATATTGATGAAGCAATACCAGCTGAAACATCAGATGAAATTGACAGTGATTTTATTGAAAAAATTTATTCAGCTTTAGAAGAAAGCGGTATAAACATAAGCGATGAAGAAGAAGAAGAAATCGAAGAAAACAACGATGATGATCAAGAAGATATGTTGGAAGTTTATGGAGATTTTGAACTTAAAATGTATGACAACATATCTCTTGGAGATCCAATTAAGATATATTTAAAAGAAATTTCAAAGGTAAACTTGTTGACTCCCGCAAGGGAAAGACAGTTAGCAAGGCGTGCTCAAAAAAATGATAGAAAGGCTCGAGACGAACTTATAAGGGCAAATCTCAGACTTGTTATAAGCATCGCAAAAAGATATACCGGAAGAGGCCTAAGTTTTTTAGATTTAATACAAGAAGGAAACATCGGGCTTATAAAGGCTGTAAAAAAATTCGACTGGAAAAAAGGGTTTAAATTTTCGACTTATGCAACATGGTGGATTAGACAAGCTATAACAAGAGCCATAGCTGATCAGGCAAGAACAATAAGGATTCCAGTTCACATGGTTGAAACCATTAACAAAATGAACAAAATTATAAGAGAACATTTACAAGAGTTTGGAGAATATCCAACAGCTGAAGAGTTATCAAAGAAAATGGATAAACCAGTTGAAAAAGTAAATGAAATACTCATGAGTGCAAAAGACATAATTTCTCTTAATTCTCCTATTTCTTCTGGAAATGGAGACGATGATGAATCAGAAACTGGAGATTTTATTGGTTCAGAAGATATGACACCAGAAGAAGTTGCACAACAAATGATATTAAAAGAAAAATTAGAGGAAGTATTAGACACATTACATCCAAAAGAAGCACTGGTTTTGAAAATGAGATACGGTTTTCTTGATGGGAAACAGAAAACTCTGGAAGAAGTAGGACAGTTTTTCAACGTTACCAGAGAAAGGATCAGACAAATAGAAACTAAAGCATTGAGAAAGCTGAGACATCCAAGTAGAAGTTCACAATTAAAAGATATTGTAGATGGATAAAAAAATAGGAGTCTGTAAAATAAATTGTGTAAAAACACCAAATTGGTAGTAAAAAACAAATGAAAAATGACAAAAAACGTCCCAACAAAAAATTAAAACAAGAAACTACTAAAATTATAACTCTAAAACTCATAA
>Ga0182234_10099_pt1 | contig 38585 bp, 37 predicted proteins | sample hydfratesGB_TM_A_FD_145595 | JGI IMG/M metagenome (GOLD analysis project Ga0182234, IMG submission 145595) | Subsurface microbial communities from deep shales in Ohio, USA - hydraulic fracturing test GB_TM_A | ecosystem: Environmental > Aquatic > Deep subsurface > Shale gas/oil reservoir >...
ATATTATATTATCTACATTTTTTATAAGTAGGAGCTCATTTTCCAGCTTGTATAAACCATCATTTAAAGTTATAAAATAGTTTTGGTTTGTGTCTATAAAGACATCAGTTATAACCTTTTCCGTTTTTAGTACTTTTGTAGTAGAATAATCTTTCTTATTAAAAATATAGATTTCTTTGTCTGTCAATAATAAAATCTTATCATTGTTATTTTTGATTGAAAGAATATCTTTATCTAAACCAATAAAGATATCTTCCCACGTTTCTGCGAAAGAATTGTAAACTTTTAAATCTTTACCATTTGCAATCCAGATAAAACCATCTTCATCCACAACCATCGATTCAAAAGAAGAATTATCAAAAAGAAATGTTTCAAATCTTGAGTTCACATTTATTCTGGATAAATTGTATTTATCATTTGAGAACCAGAGAAAATCACCGTTATCTTTGAATAAATAGTTAACGGGAAAACCAATATCAAATTCTTCTAATTCAAAGTCATATAGTTTTGCTCTTTTCAGACCATTGCTATGAGCTATCCATAAAAAGTCTTCATAAATCAAAAAATCGTTGATTTCTATATCCTCTTCTTGCTTAACAATATTTTTAGTGGATAAATTCATTGAAAACAAAGAATCATCAGTGTAAAACCACAACGTGTCATAAGTGAAAATAAGGTTTTTAATTTCTTGACCACCCATAAATTTTAAGTAAGAATCATCAGAAGGGTTATATTCCAAAAGGCCTTTATCAGTCGCCAAAAAGTAAATAGAATCGATAATTCCCATTTTGTTTATTGAGTAAGATTCTAATTTTTCGCTAACTGATTGATAACTTTGTGACGTTTTGTCGAAAGTTATCAACCCTTTTTGAGTTGATAAAAGAAGTGTGTTCTCTTTATTTTGTGTTATATTGTATATCTCGTTGTTTTTCAAAGGGTACAAACTGTAAGACTCATATCTTTCGTTATAATGAAGTAATCCAAAATTAGTAGCAAGCCAAAAATTACTCGAAAAGTCTTGAAAAAAATAGTTTAATTTAATTTTATCTTTGTTTTCAAATTTTTTTACTACATCCTCACCGTTGTATTTATAAAGGTTGTACTCATCTATAAACCAAATAAAGTCATTTTGATCTTGTAGAATTTGTTTGATACTACCAATTTGAGCAAATTCATCTTCAAATGGGTAATTATTTATATAAATATTATTTGAAAATAAAAATGTAGTGAGGAAAATAAAAAATAAAAAAATAATTTTTTTCATAAACTACTCCTTAAGCGAAATACTGTTAATAAATTATAACATTTTTTAAAAAAATAGCCATATCAAACACATTACGACTATTTCAGAATTTTATACAAAAAAATGTTATCTTCATTTTCTTCAAAACCCTGTTTTTTATAAAAATATTCAGCTGGGGTTCCCTTCCCAGTGTTTAAAATAATTCCCTTTACGCCTTCATTTATCAACTCATTTTGAATATAATCCATGAACGCTACACCAAACCCTTCACCTTGAAAAGAAGGGCTGACGCCATATTCGTGAACCATATACTCATCTCCAGACCACCATTTTCTTATATCACCGAGTGAGAAAGCTATTATATGTTCTTTTTTATTCATAACCAAAAAGCCCCTAAAATAAGGTGCTCCGATATAGCCTTTTAAATATTCTTTGGCTTTATCTAAAGAAGGCCATCTATCATTCCAAGGATCTTGAGAAAAAACATCTATAAAAGTTTTTGCAACTTTATCTATATATTTTTCTTCGTATCGTTTGTAAATATATTCACCCATTAAAACCCCTCCAACTAATATGCTTTCTACATTTTTTATAAAAAGCTTAATAGTTAACATTATTAATTATATCATTTTAATAACAATATTTAATATATTTTAATCACTCATATATTTATTTTTTGTTATTATAAAGCTATTCAAATAGGTAAAATCTTATTAATATATCGCTTGTTTAATTAATTCAGGAGATTTTGTTGTATAATATTATTTAAAGAACAAAATATTTAGGAGCTGAAGATTTATGAACGAATTATCAAAACAAATAACAGACCATTTGGGTCAAGGTTTAGTGATACTTGACTTAAATGGTAATTTTAAATTTTACAATAAAAAATTCTTGGAAATGGTTGAATATTCTCCTAAAGAATTAGATAAAATTAATCTATTTTCTGTAGCATCAAAAATACATGGAGCCAATTTAAAAGAAAAATTTAATAAAAGATTAAAAGGTGAAAAAGAACCATACGAAGCTATACTGACCTCAAAAACAGATAAAGAAATTCCCGTGCTTATATCAGGAGCACCTTATTACGACGAAAAAGGTGATTTAATTGGTGTGATAAGTTTGTTAACAGATATTACTAAGTCAAAGAAATTAGAAAAACAGTTAACCAAAGCTGCTGAAGAAGCGAGGAAAGCAAACGAAGCAAAAAGTAAGTTTTTAGGAAACATTTCCCATGAGATAAAGAACCCTTTAAATGGAATGATTGGAATTATAGATCTTTTGAGGGAGTCTACTCAGTCAAAAGAAGACGAAGAACTTTTAAAAACTATGAGAGAATCGTCTTATCATATATTAAATTTGTTGGATGAGCTTATGGATTTTTCAAAGATCGAGGCAAACAAAATGGATTTAGATTCCATAAAATTCTCTCCTCTCAAAATCTATAATTCGCTTTATTTATCTTATAAGTCAAATTTATATTCAAAAAATATTGATTTCGAAGTAGATTATGATAAAAATATTCCTGATAATCTTTTTGGAGACCCAATAAAATTAAGGCAGATTTTGGATAACTTACTGTCAAACTCATTCAAATTTACAAAAAATGGAAAAGTTAGTATGTTGTTTTCATTAGAAAGCTTAAAAGGTAATATTGCTAACCTAAAAATAACTATTTTAGATACGGGAATAGGTATAAATGAAAGCAATTTAGAAAAGATATTTGAAGCTTTTTCCCAAGGAGACTTATCAACAAAAGATCAATTTGGGGGAACAGGATTAGGTCTTTTTATAGTAAAAAAACTTGTTGAGTTAATGAACGGTGAAATAAAAATTGAAAGTGAAAAAGGCAAAGGAACAAAAGTAGTTGTTAAACTGCCTTTTAAAATATATAGCGAACCTCTTAAAAAGGACGAAAAGGGAGATTCAATATAAAAGTGCTGTACATAGATGATAAAAAAATAAATGTATTGGATATAAAAATTTTCTAAACAACCGTTAGATAGATTTGAGTATTTCACGTAATTTCTCTTCCAAAGAGTTGTAAGAAAAATGTTTTTTTGCCAATTTGAAATTTGTTTCAATGTAATCATAAGCTTTCTCTCTGTTGAACAATACTTCGAGGATTTCTTTAGATGCAGATGTGATTATATCATCTGGTATCATGTAGAAATCTTCTTTTTTTTCTGTCTTGTTTCCCAAGCTGATAGTTTTAAACCCTAAAGGCTCTATATCAACATCGTATACAGGATAATTAAAAACAAGTATGGGTTTTTTTGCAAAAACAGCTTCTAAAAATTGATTTCCAAACCCTTCTTTAACACTTGGATAAGTGACAAAATCGGAAATGGCATAAAAATCCCAAAGAGAAAAAATTCCCTCACTTTCATTTCTTTCATCTTCACACATTTCTTCTGCCAAAATCATGTCAACATTTTTTTTATTTGCATATTTAACAAGTTTTTCTGTGTATGCTTCTTCTTCATTGAGCCCTGGTAAAACTAAGTATATCTTGCTGTTCTCATCGATCTTTTTTCCATTGTAAATTACGTTTCTATTATATAAGTGGATTTCTTCGACAACTTTTGAAAGAGTATCAATGGCTAATTCTATAGCTTTCCTTTGTACAATTCTCGTTGCCTGTAAAAAAATAAGGTCATTTTCTTTTAAATTAAATTTATCAATTATTTTAGAATTATAGGAATCTCTTTTCCACAAATCGTTAGAAAAATCAAAAACATTTGGAACAATTGTTGAGTTGATTCCCTTATAGTTTTGAAGTGAATCCCTGGCTATAGAGTTTATAACTACATGATTAATATCTTTAGGAGGAAAAAAGTTTTCCAAATAATAAGCAACATAATCTGTAGTTGGATTAGAATAAAAATCCCTTTCCCAATAAAAGTCATGATGATGCCCGATTAGTTTTATTTTTTTTATTTTCGCAAATTCATAGACAGCTTTAGCGGCAGACAGGTTGTGGCCTAAAGAAAAAATATTGTTTACAAAAATTACATCCATTTCTGGTAACTTTAGTAATTCTCTTAGTATGGTGCTATAATAAGCCTCGTTTTTTCGAATTAAATCTTCCACTCCCCAATCATCCAGAGATATGTAAGCATGATTCTTAATTTCAATATTTATTTTATTTCTATAAGATATTGAAGGAACTTTCAAAGCTTTCAAATTTCCTGTTTCTCCGCCGATTAAGAAAACTTCATGACCCATTTTTTCTAAAACTGCTTTCCACTTAAACATTTCTAAAGAAACACCGTCTGTTTCACCAACTCTGAAATGCATTAATCCTATTTTCATACAAAGCCACCCCCAAAAGGAAAATTTTCAATACAATTATATATAAAAAAATAAATTTTCTAAAATTTATTTTTTTAAGCATCAATGAATATTCAGTAAATAATTGTTTATAATTACCTATAAAAACTCATAAAATCATATAAAGCTGTTTGAGAAAATATATTTTTTATCTTATAATTTTGAAGAAAACTTTCAGTAATTTTATAATTTATGAAAAAAATAAACATATCTTAATTTAGGAGGGATATACATGAAGAAATTATTGGTTTTATTGACAGTTCTTTTGGTAGGATTATTAGTTATGTCTGAAACAATCACATTTTGGACAACACAGGTGGAGTCTGATCGTCAACAAAGAATCAAAGCATTAGCACAAATTTTTAACGCTCAAACTGGTCATACAATAGAAATAGTACCTATCGAAGAAAATGAGATATTGAGACAAATTCCAATAGCTCAAAAATCTAACACATTACCAGACGTTATAGAAGGTGGAATTTCACCAATGATTCTTTTAGGAAGTCAAGGATTTATGGATGTAGAAAGAAACACAAAAATAATAGAAGATTTTGGTGATGTCTATAATGGGGCAGCAAGGTTATTGTCAAACGGAGAAGGTAATCATTACGCAGTTCCATTTTCAGCGTGGGTTCAAGGAATTTGGTATAGAAAAGATTGGCTAGAGCCAAGACAATTAGGCGAACCAACAAGTTGGTACAACCTTTTGACAGCCGTTAAAGCTTTAAACAATCCTGCTGAAGGAGTTTATGGATTGGTTCTTCCTAAGGCAGCAGATGCTTATACGGAACAAGTTTTTTCAGAAATAGCTTTGTCAAACGGTGCAAGACCAATAGACACTGAAGGAAATATTATGTTTGATTCACAAGAGATGATCGAAGCCTTTAGATTCTATAAGGAATTGGGGAAATATGCAAAACCAGGATTTACAAGTGTTATGGATGCTTTAAAGGGATATCTATCTGATGAAGTTGCAATGATATTTTATTCGACATATGTAATGGATGACATAGCAGTAGAAGAAGTTCAAAGAGGAAGAGTAGATGATTTTAACCCTGAATTAGTTAAGAATACAGGTTTTGGAAATAGAATGTACAATATTAAACCATCATCTTTTGGAGAAATTGTTGCTGTAAGTGTTTTGGATACTTCTAAGAATAAAGATGTAGCTGAAGAATGGATAAAATTCTTGATGACAGAGGATAATTACATTTATTATCTACATATGGCTCCTGGTGGAATGAATCCAACAAGATCATCGATTGCTGAATCGGATAAATTTTTAGATAATCCTATACTTTCTAAATATGATAAAGATCAAATCACTGGAATAGTAGCAGCTCTTGATGAAGTTGAAAGATTTGAATTCTTGGATGGTGAAATAATCGATGAAATGAGTCAATTGTCAGCTAACTTTGTTATAGGTAAAGCAATCAATTATATGTTTGCAAATGATTGGACACCACAAAGAACAGCTCAATGGGCACAACAAGAAGCAGAAAGAATATTAGGCAAATAATATCTAATTTGAAATATTGGGGAGAAGAAATTCTCCCCGTTTTATTGAGGAGGAGTATATATGAAATTTTCAGAGCTATCTCCTATGAGACAAAGAGAAGCTAAATTTGGGATGAAACTTATTGCACCAACAGTTATAATTATAGCCTTATTAATTTTATATCCAGTTTTTTACAATATATATTTGAGTTTTTTTGATGTATCAATTTCGCCAAATGAGGGAAACACTTTTTTGGGGGTACAAAACTATATTAACGTGTTAACTGATTCAACTTTTTGGGTTTCTTTTTGGAAAACTATAGCTTTCACAGTTATAACTGTTGTTGGGAGCATAATTTTGGGAGTAGGTGTTGCAATCCTTATGAATAAAGAATTCCCAGGTAGGGGGATTGTTAGAGGACTGCTTTTGTTACCTTATGTTACACCTTTAATAGCAATAGTTTTTGCTTGGAAATATGTATTTTTACCTATAGATGGCCCATTGGTACAATTGTTAGCGAGTTTAAATATAATGGATCCAGGAACAGATGTTATCAATAACCCAAATAATGCTTTCTTGGTAGTTTCTTTTTTCAATATATGGAGGAACTTTCCATTTATTTATTTAATGATGCTTTCAAGACTTCAATCAATTCCAGATGATTATTATGAAGCTGCAGAAATTGATGGAGCAAATGGTTGGCAAAAATTCTGGAATATAACATTACCAGAATTGTATTTTGTAATTGGTTCCGTTGCTTTGCTAAGGGGAATTTGGAATTTTTATAAATTCGACGAAGTCTACCTTATGTCAAAATTTGCTGGGACATTACCAGTGTATATATACGAAAAAGCTTTTACTGGTGTACCTGAACAGGGTGTAGCTGCATCTATAGCAACTATTCTTTTCATATTTATGTTTGGTTTGATAGCCTTTTACGTGAGGAAGGTGTTAAAATGGTAAGAAAAAAATCAATATTCAGAACAATAGGGTTTTGGTCATTGATAATAGTATTAGTGGTTTTTGTAGCTTATCCATTTGCCTACATGGTTTCTGTTTCTTTTAGAAATGATACAGATGCTTTTGAAAAAGGGTTGATTCCAGAAAATCCCACTTTTGATACATATTTACAGTTGTTAGGGTTTAAAGAATCTATAAGAGAAGAACTCTCAGATGAACAAAGGCAATTACAGGAATTAGTGAAAAATTTGCCTGCTGAAAAGCAAGAAGAAATACTGGGTAATATTGCCGCTGAAAGGAAAAAAGAATCTTTTCCATTTATAAGGTTTTTTAGAAACAGTTTACTAATTGCTGGATTAAGTGCCTTGTTTAGCCTAATTATATCTATTTTAGGTGCATACGCTTTTTCAAGGGTATGGTTTCCAGGAAGGGGATTAGTTCAAAGAGGGGTGTTGTTAGTATATCTATTTGGTGGAACCATATTAGCAGTTCCTTTGTACCAGATTTTTGTAAACATTGGACTAACAGGCTCTGGACCAAAAGGAATGGTTTCGTTATTCATTATTTATATTGTTCAAACATTGCCGGTTTCTTTGTATATGCTTGGAAATTATTTTAGAACTATTCCAGAAACTATAGAAGAAGCTGCTATAATAGATGGGAGTAGTAGATTTGGTGTTATATGGAGAATTATAATACCATTATCTTTACCAGCTATTATCACAGTTTTTATATATGCATTTATGATCGCTTGGAATGAATACTTGTTTGCATCTATTTTTGTCAGAGCATATCCCCAGTTTCACACACTTCCAATCGGTTTAAATGAAATTTTTTATTCAGAACATGCTATATGGGCTAAGATGATGGCTGCCTCAGTCTTAACTTCTATACCAGTAGTTGGTTTATTTATGTTGATGCAAAAATACCTAACAGGAGGACTAACAGCTGGAGGGGTTAAAGAATAGCCAAATTTGGTAGGTGATTTAGTATGGTGATACAAAAAATAAAAGGAATATACAATTCGTTAACAAATTCAGAGAAAAAAGCTGCAAATTATATAATTGAAAGACCAGGGGATGTTATACATTACTCTATAACAGAGCTCGCTAACTGGTCAGAAGTAAGTGAAACGACAGTTTATAGGCTTATAAAAAAGATAGGTTTTACAGGTTACCAAGATTTTAAAATGTCTCTTGTAAAGCAGCTAAGCCAACCAAGTATAGAAGATGAAAGCATAGATGATATTTATGCGGCAGTTTATAACAAGACTGTGAATATGCTTGAATATACTTATCAAAACATAGACAAAGAAAAGATAAATCTGGTTGCAGAAAAGATTAAGAATGCAAGGAAAGTTTTATTTTATGCAGTTGGAAGGTCTTATTCAGTTGCACTGGATATGAGTTTGAAATTGGCAGCTCTTGGTATAAGTTCTGAAGCATATTCAGATCCTCATATGCAAGTCATGGCAGGAGCGGCAGCTGACAAACATTGTGTTGTCATATCCATTAGCCATTCAGGTATGATTAGAGACGTATATAAATCAACTGAAGTTGCAAAAGAAGCAGGAGCTTTCACCGTTTCTATAACTTCTGGAGTTGAATCTCCTTTAAGTAAAATATCTGAACTAAAAATATACACAGCTGCGAATCATCCTGACGAAAATGAATACACTTATAACAGAATAGCCGAGATGTTTGTTATGGACATTATATATAGAGTTTTAATACAAAAGATAAATCCAGAAAAACATTTTGAAAAACTATACAAGATAACAAATACAAAGAGGTTCTGAGGTGATCTAAATGAAAAAAGAGATAAGCGTCGAAAAAAGATTGAAAAAACTATATCCTGAAAGCTCAGAATATTTGCTAAAAAAAATAAAAGAGACGGTAAATAAATTCAATGACTCTATAGAAAATACTAACAGTTATGAATTAAATGAAAACAAATCTATTTTGATTACATATGGTGATTCAATTAAAGACGAAAGCCATTCTTTGAATGTTCTTGAAAAGTTTATGGAAGAGTTCGTGGGAGACAGTATAAACACAGTTCATATATTGCCGTTTTTCCCTTATTCTTCTGATGATGGGTTTTCTGTTGTTGATTACAAAAAAGTGAATCCAGACCTTGGAACTTGGGAAGATATTAAAAATTTTTCGAAACACTATTACTTGATGTTTGATGCGGTTGTAAATCATATTTCATCGCAGAGTGATTGGTTTAAAGGCTTTCTAAGAAATGACCCAAAATATGATGATTATTTCATAACAGTTGGTAAAAACACAGATCTTTCGAGTGTGACAAGGCCCAGAGCACTACCTCTTTTGACTAAATTTGATACTCCAGAAGGAGAAAAGTATGTTTGGACAACTTTTTCTGAAGACCAGATAGATTTGAACTATAAGAATCCAGAACTTTTGTTGGATATAATAAACGTGCTACTTTTTTACGTTAAAAATGGTGCCTCTTTATTGAGGTTAGATGCCATTGGATATATTTGGAAAGAAATTGGGACGAGTTGTATTCATCTTGAGCAAACTCACGAGTTAATAAAGCTTTTCAAAGATATATTTGATTCAATAAAAGGACAAGTAATAATAATTACAGAGACAAACGTTCCCCATAAAGAGAATGTGAGTTATTTTGGAAATGGTGAAGATGAAGCGCAGATGGTCTATAATTTTTCTCTTCCTCCATTAGTGTTAAATGCTTATCAAATTAATTCATCTAAGCATATTTCTAAATGGGCATCTGGATTAGAATATCCTTCTGATAAAACTACATTTTTCAATTTTTTGGCTTCTCATGATGGAATTGGGTTGATGCCAGTTAAAGGCATATTAAGTGATGTAGAAATCGATAATCTCATAAAAAAAGTTGAAAAAAACAATGGGAAAGTTTCTTACAAAACTAATTCAGATGGTACTCAGTCACCTTATGAAATGAACATTAATTATTTTGATGCTCTATACGATGAAAGAGATTCAATAAAAGAAAACATAAACAAATTTTTGGGGGCTTATTTTATAGCATTTTCTCTAAGGGGAATACCTGGGATATATATACACAGCTTGATAGGATCGAGAAATTGGGCACAAGGTGTAAAAGAATTAGGCTATAACAGAGCAATAAATAGAGAAAAATTAAACTATGAAAACTTAAAAAAAGAGATTGAAAAAAAAGGATCATTTAGAAACCAAATTTTTTACTCTATGAAGCATTTACTTGAAATTAGAAAAAACCACAAAGCTTTTTCTCCAAAATCAGGTCAAGAAATCTTATCAATTTGTGATCAAGTTTTTGCCATCAAAAGATTTTGTGAAGAGGAAACAATTGTGGCAATAGCAAACCTCTCAAAAGAAGAAGTAACTATAAATCTCAACGAAATATCGAATGATAATTCAGCTACTGAAATTATCAAAGGTAAAGAAATAAAAAATAAAATTTCTATTGAGCCATACGGCTATACCTGGGTGAAAATATGATAGAAAATATAGATAAATCCACAAAACAAAGAGAAATGATGATAGATTACACAGAAGAAATATTAGAATCGATCTCCCTTGAAAATATTATGAAAGATAAGATAAAATATTCTGAAGGTATTTTAACTTTGGGGGAAAATAAATTCAAAGTATCTGACAAAACGTATGTTTTTGGTTTTGGGAAATCTTCAGCTGCAATGGCGGAAAAAATAGAAAAGCTTTTTGATATTCATTTAGAAGGATTAATAATAACAAAGGATGGTTATGAAAAAAATCTGAAAAACATAGAAATACTTTCCGGAGCTCATCCTTATCCAGATGAAAGAACTTTTCAAAATTCTGATAAATTAATTGAAAAACTAAAAATGGTTGAAAAAAACTCCACTGTAATATTTTTGATATCAGGAGGGGGTTCTGCTTTATTTGAAAAGGCTGAAGATGATATATCCTTAGAAGATTTAAAAATAACAAACAAAATCCTTTTAAAGTCAGGGTTGGATATCAAAAATATTAATGTAATTAGAAAGCATATTTCCGGGGTCAAAGGCGGGAAGTTGTTAAAAGTATTAAAAAACAAAAACTGTCAAATTTTTAACTTAATAATTTCTGATGTTGAAAACAACAATTTATCCACAATAGCCTCTGGTCCAACAAATTATGATGAATCGACTTTTTACGATGCAATCAAAATAATTGAAGAAAAGAATCTAAAAAATATGTTACCAAAAAAATTGGTTGATTTTATGTATAAAAATTTGGAAATAAAAGAGAAAGAAACTTTGAAAATTGAAGAGTTCAAAAAATACAAAGTTAAAAATTTTTTTATTTCGAAAGTTGAAGAAGCTGTTATAAGAGCATACAATATATTGAATAAAAAGGGAATAAAAACACATATTTTATCAACAGATTTATATGGAGATAGTTTTGAAGCAGGGAAATTTACAGGTTCCATAGCGTTAGAGATCAAAAAATACGATAGGCCTTTTAGAAAACCTTGTATTCTTATATCAGGTGGTGAAACCACTGTAAATGTAGAAGATTCTCATGGGATAGGTGGTCCTAACAAAGAATTTGTGCTTGGTTTTGTAGATAGGATCAAAACTCAAAAAGGAATAACTCAAATAGCTATTGATACTGATGGAACAGACGGCCCTTGCGATTCTGCAGGAGCTATTGGAGATTTTAAAACTTACGAAAAGATAAGAAGAAATTATGAATACAATAAGGTTGTAAACTCTAAAAATACAGAAGAAATATTTAAAAAGATAAACGATCTTGTTATAACAGGGCCAAAAGAGTCAAACTTAAACGATTTGAGAATAACTATAATTGAATAAATAAAGAAAATACCCGACCTAAATAAATAGGTCGGGATAACTTAAAGTATATATATTCAATAGTAAACCCCACATTACGCTCTGTTTTGGAAAAATTATGCTTTAATTAAACTTCAATCATCACTATTATATACTAAATATTGGGGCTTGTTGTATTTTTTATATGATGATTCATTTAAAATATCTTAAATATATCGACCCAAAAATTAATTAAACAGTTAACATAAAAACAATAAATGTAATATTTTGCTGTTTTATGGGCGCATGAAGATAAAATTATTTGATTTTCGATTTATCTTTTTAAATTTCTAATTCTTTCAATTAAAGTTGGATGAGAATAATTGAGTTTTGCGTATAATGGATGTGGATTCAAATTGGACAAATTTGATTTTGATAATTTTTTTAACGCTCTAATCAAATGTTGTGGATCTTTATATTTTTTAGAATAATTATCAGCTTCAAATTCGTGTTTTCTACTCATTGCACTCAAGATATAACCTACAAAATTAAAAATACTTCCTACAAAAATAAACGAATATGTTAGTTTTGTATAAATCATTTCAACTCCAAATGTTTCTGTTAAAAAGTTTGACTCAGTGAGAAAAAATACTATCAGAACTATTGCAACCATCAAAAAAATAGAGAAAAACAAGTCTTTTATTATATGGTTAAGTTTGTAGTGGCCAGCTTCATGAGCAAAAATCGCTTCTATTTCATCTTCGTCATGATTTTCCAAGAGGGTATCAAAAAGAACGATTTTTTTTGTTTTACCAAACCCTGAGAAGAAAGCATTTGAATGTCCAGTCCTTTTTGAAGCATCCATCACATAAATTTTTGAAACATCGAAACCGGCATCTTTTGCAATATTGACTAATTTATTTTTTAAGTTTTCGTTTTCTAAAGGAGTAAATTTATTGAACAGAGGCATTATAAATTTTGGGTATAACCAACTTGCTATAAATTGCACACCTATTATTATTAAAGATACGATTATCCACCAATTTTCAAAAGTTAGAATCCCTTCCATGATTAGATATATCATGCCTGCACCTAAAACAACAGATAAAACAATACTCTTTATATTGTCTATTATAAAAGTTTTCATTGTTGATTTGTTAAATCCAAATTTTTGCTCTATTTTGAAGGTGTTGATATAATTAAAAGGTAAGGAGATTATGTAATTAACTACTCCGAAAAATCCAAAGAACAAAAAAGATTGGTAAATAATATTATCTGTTAAATTAACAGCAAAATTTTCAACATAAGGAAAGATAAAGAGAATAAATAAAATATTTGCTATGACTGTTAATATGTGAGATGCAAAACTAATCAAATTTTTGTCTGCAGTATACTCTTTTGATCTTTCAAATTCATCCCAAGTTATCTCGCCTTTCATTTCATCTGGAATTTCTCTCAAAGGAGACGTTGAGTAATTAAGATTCAGTCTTGAAAGAAAAATATCAAAAAATTCTGAAAATAGGTAAATTCCAAGAAAAATATATAAAAACATTTTTTCACCCCTTATTTAGTTTTGTCAAATCATATTATAACTTATTTATATCAAATAAAAAAAACAGGATGTTATCACATCCTGTTTTTAATCTATATGTTTTATATATAAATTACCAATTCATCATTCCGTGTCCGTATCCGTTATATCCTCCAAAACCTCTATTTCTGTTATAACCAGGTCCAAAACCACAATTACCATAATTACCGTAATAATTTGAGTCATTATAATCGATAAAATATGATTCGTCATTAATGGAGGCTTCCACAGCGAATATTACATCCGTTGAAAAAAAGTTTTGTTCTATTTGCCCATTGATTTGAATTGTCTGTCCAGTTTTAACAGGGATAGTACTGTATTTGTTTAATAAAAGTCCAAAATTTACTACATATTCTTTTCCTGAACTGTCTTCAGCCTTTGCCAAAGGCCTTGAGGTATCTATTTCAGTAATAGTTAAGTTGTAAGTTTTCAAGTTTTCATCCAAAGAATTTGAAGGATCGTTCCAATTAGCCCAAGAGCTGTAGCCAAATGAAAAAACCAAGCTAACTCCCAATAAAACGGTTAATATAAGTAAAACACTTTTTCTCATATAATCTCATCTCCTAATTTAAAATATTGTTTTTTTTATTTTTGTATTCTTCTTCGCTAATTTCTCCGTTAACATATTTTTCGTTTAAAATTCTTAATGCTTCGTCAACGGAATTTCTCTTTTGATAATTTTGCCCGTTGTTTGTAAGGTTATTATTATTATTCCTAAAAACAAAGTATAGTACTATAACTATTATTAGAATCCAAAAGATTCCCATAAAAATTCCACCTCCTGACCACATTCCATTCCAAAAATATCCATGCATCATATTTAATCGCCTCCTATAAACGTGTGTTTTTTGATTAAATCAATTTATATTTATATTATAAAATTCAATTATGTAAGAATTATGATTTTATATATTTTTTGGTAATTCTATAATAAATTTTGTTCCTTCATTTATTTTCGATTCTACTTTTATTGTGCCATTTAGTTTTTCAACATTATTTTTAGTGATAAAAAGGCCTAATCCTGAGCCGTTTGTTTTTTCTGTTGGAACTCTATAATACGCATCAAATATATTTTGTATATATTTTTCATTAATTCCTTTTCCATTATCTTCAATATATATTCTTACTTTTGAATTTGTTTCTTCAATTTTAATTGATACTTTTTTTGAACTTGAATATTTGTAAGCATTGGATAATATATTGTAGATAGATTGATTTATTAACGATTTATCCGATTTTATATTCAAGTGTTTTTTATCGATGTACTCTAATTTCATACCATTTTTCTCGAACTGATATTTCATTCCACTATATATTTTTCTAATTTCTTCATTCAAATCAAATTCGGAAAAAAGTACGGTTTCATTTCCATTTTCATAATCATAAATTTCTTTTATATTTTCTGTTATATGGGATAATTTTTCTGTTTCTTCAAGAAGGCTGTTTAACCTATCTTCATCGAAATCAATAATATCATCCTTTTTACCTTCTAAATTAGATTTAAGAATCATAATAGGAGTTTTTATTTCGTGTGTTAGTTTGTCTAATTCTTCTTTTTTGAGAGATTTTTTTAGTTTTAATTTTGTAGAAATGTTCTTTAAAGTATTTTGAATTTCTCTTATTTCCAAAATTTTCGATTCTTTAAAATTTATATCTTCATCATGGTCTATTTTGTTGGCAAGTTCCACAGTTTTTTTGAAATCAAAGCTAATTATTTTACTAAAAAATATACTTATTATTATTGTTAAAACAGAAACTAATGAAATTGAAATTAAAGAACCAGATATCAAAGAATCGTAAAAATAATTAATGTTCTCAGTGTTTTCTATATTCATGTTTCTTTTGATTTCTAAATATCCATAAAGACTTTCATTCTCTTCTAAATCGTATATATCAGTTTTTAAATTCGTGTTTGTATTTCTCATATTCATCATTTGGTTGTGCATATTTAACATTACATTTCCAGTTCCAAGTATATAATTTCCCTCTTCATCGTAAATAGCTATTTCTGAAATTGGGTCTTCTATAAAATTTTCTAATTGTAAAATCACCTGATTTTTTGTTATTTCATTGTTTTCTAAATAATCGGTAGTAATATTTTTTATCATTTCTATTTTGTTATTGTATTCTTCAATAACATAACTTTTGAAATAGTTGTTGACAAAACCACCAAAGATGAAACTATTAATTACTATAGAAATTAGCACTATTGCTAAAATGCTTAATAATAATATTTTTCTAAGGCTAATTTTCATCACTTCCCATTATATAACCAAACCCATATTTTGTTTTTATATATTTTGGGCTTCTGGTGTTAGTTTCAATTTTTTTTCTAATATTTTTGATATAAGAATCTATATTTCTGTCAAATCCATCATATTCAATCCCAAAAGAATTCTTTATTATTTTTTCTCTGGAGAGAGGTATGTCCACATTTTCAAAAAAGGTCCTTAAAATTTTGAATTCTTTTGAAGAGATCTCTATATTTTCTCCGCCTTTATATAATTTTTGACTAACTAAATCCAACTTCAAATCATCATAAATAAGTAATTTTTTTTGTTTGATAGGTTTATAAGCTCTTTTTATAATAGCTTCTACTCTTTTTACTAATTCCTTTGGACTAAAGGGTTTAACAATATAATCATCAGCACCTTTATTGAATCCAGTTAATCTATCTATTTCATCTTTTTTGGCTGTTACTATAACAACGGGAACATCAGAAATAGTTCTTATTTCAGAAAGAACTTCAAACCCACTTATTCCGGGCATCATTATGTCCAAAATAATCAGATGATAGTCGTTATTACTAAATTTTTCAAGAGCATCAATCCCATTAAAAGCGACGTTAGTTTCAAAATCATTCTTTTTTAAATATTTATCTATAATTTCAGAGATTTTTTTGTCATCTTCAACCAATAAAATTTTATAACTCATAAATTTTCCTCCAGTTAACCCTATGGCAGAGGGGGATATTAATATACTAACTCTTAAATATTTTTCTAATATAAAAATCATATTAAAATTAGCAAAAAGGCACTAATATTTATAAAAGCTACCATACCCATAACTGTTGGAAGTAGATTTAAATAATTAAGAATTTTTTGTATTCTAAAAAAATAAAAAAGTTGTCTTGAAAATACTCAATTGAAAAGAGTATTGAAATGGGGGTTTTTGTTACCGAGATAACATTTGATAGCTTAAGACAAAACTGTAGTTATAATAAAAAAGAAACAGAGTACAATTTACTCTGTTTCTTCTAAATTAGTTGAACAACAAGATTTCCCTTTCTTCTTGAACAAAAATCTATATACTAAGTATCCAGCTATTCCTAATATTAAAACGCTTATAAAAATATCCATTATTTCACCTCTTTTAATTTATCCCCCTATATAGGGGTAGTTAAATTCTAACTACAAAAAATTATGAAAATATAAAAATAGTATTAACTTTGTGTATAAAAGTAAAAAATAAAAGGAGCTTATCGCTCCTTTTATGTTATGAATTCATAGCTCATGTAAGATATGTAGATTAACAATAATATCAAACCTTCACCTTTTGTCAGTTTGTGGTCTTTTCTTAAGAATAACCAAAGTAAAACTGTGGATATTAAAAGAACCAAAATTGTTATGTTGTCTCCAGGATTAAAAGGTATAGGGGTAATCGTAGTTGAAGCAGAAAGAACTAATAAAATATTAAAAATATTGGATCCCACTACATTTCCAACGGCAATATCGTTATTTCCTTTTCTCACTGCAGTTATAGAAGTGACGAGTTCTGGTAAAGATGTTCCAGTTGCCAAAATAGTTAAACCTATTATTTTTTGGGAGATTCCAAAGCTTTCAGAAATTTTTACTGCGTTGCTAACAATCCAATCTCCACCCAAATAAAGCATAAAAATACCAAGCACCACAAATATAAAATCTTTTATTTTTAAACTGTTATTTTGATCTTTGCTTTTATTGTTTTCTAAATTTTGATCTTTTGCATTTTCAAAAACGTAGTAAAAGAAAATTACAAAAAACAATAAAAGAATTAGCCCATCGCTCAAAGACAATAAGTTATTTCCTTGATTCAAGATCAAGTCGTTTACAAGGACCAATAAAACTAAAGTAACCAAAAAATTCATTGGAATTTCTTTTTTTACTGTTGATTTTTGAACTCCAATAGGAGCAATTAATGAAGTAATCCCCAGAATTATCAAAGTGTTGAATAGGTTGCTCCCCAGTACATTGGATATAGCTAAATCAGTATTACTCGTAGAACTAGAAATCAAATTTACTATTAGTTCAGGGGTAGATGTTCCAAAGGCAACTATGGTAAGGCCAACTATCAATTGAGATATTCCAAAATGACGTGCAATATTGGATGCTCCGTCAACAAGAAAATCAGATCCTTTTACCAATAAAATGAATCCTAATGCTAAAAAAATATATTCCATTTTTCACCCCAAATTTTGCATTTTAAGTTTTTAATAGCTATTATTACTGATTAGATAAAAAAATTATACTTATTTACCAAATATTAAAAAATAATTTCGTTAAATTAATATATCAAGTGATATAATAATTATGAAAGTATACAGTTTTATTTATAGCTTAATTTTTTAACCCATCCCCCCAAATTCCCCCAAGGGATTTGGACCCCCCTGTTTTCAGGGGGGATTTTTATTACACTATAATTAGATCCTTACTCAAGCTATTGAGATTTTCATAGCCATTTTTAAGTACTAATATGTCGTCTTCAATTCTAACTCCAAATTTGCCGTCCAAATATATACCTGGTTCTATAGTAACTACATTTCCAGCTTTTAAAGTGTGTTTTGATCTCGGTGAAACACTTATGTTTTCGTGAACTTCTATTCCCAAACCGTGTCCAAGACCATGACCAAAATATTCCCCATAACCAGCTTCTTTTATAATTTCTCTTGCTATTTTATCTATATCAAAACCGCTTTCTCCTGCTTTCACAGCTTTTATTGCTTCTTTGTTGGCATTCAACACAGTGCTATAAACATTTCTTACTTCGTCTGTTATCGATTTTACTCCAATTGTTCTAGTTAAATCAGCATTATAACCTTTGTACCTGGCCCCAAAATCTATTACTATCATATCTCCTTCTTCCAGCTTCTTTTCTGATGCTATGCCATGAGGAAGAGCTCCTCTAAAACCAGATCCAACTATTGTGTCGAATCCTGGTTTTTCAGCACCTCTTTTTTTCATTTCAAATTCCAATACAGCAGCGAGATATTTTTCAGTTATACCAGGTTTTACGTAATTGAGCATTTCAACAAAGGCATCTTCAGATATCTTTATGGCCTTTTTCATGGTTTCTATCTCTTCAACGGTCTTAATATTTCTCATGCTTTCAAGTTGTTCATCGATATTTACAATATTCCAATTTTTGTTTTTAAAAATTTTATCATAATCTCTATGGTAAATCTTTGAGTATTCTATTCCAATATTTTGGATTTTTAAAGAATTTAGTTCTTCTTCTATAGTTTCATAAATAGTTCTTGTCCCAGTTTTAACCAGTGTTAATTCATCTGTAAGTATTTCTTTCACTTCTTCAGTATATCTTGAATCTACCAAAATTTTTGCACAGTTTGGAGTTATTATAAGTGCTCCGTCATTTCCAGAGAATCCTGTTAAGTAGAAAATACTGGGTGTTGAGCCTTCTGTGTTGAAAAGTAACATAGCCTCTAAATCGTTATCTTTCATAAACTTTTGTATAATTCCAATTTTCAATTAAATCCCATCCTTTCTTTATAATATATTATTTTCTATTATAACATTATATAATGGATATTTTTTTATGCTAAAATGATATTGACTTATAAAAAAAGAAAAAGTATAAAATGTTATGAATAACTTGAAAAATTGCATAAAAAATATAAAGAATAATATTAAAAAAGGAGAATGTATGAAAAAGAAATTATTATGGATAATATTGTTAATATTTATAGGATTTATTGTAATATATGGGTTTTATAATAATATAAGTTTTAGATTAAATAGTAGGAAAATATATGGTGAAAAAGCGGAATTAAACATTGCATTAGGGCCAAATTTTTGGGGTGAAGTTAAAAAAGAATATGAATTTAGTTTAGATGGTGAAGCAGTAGTTGAAATATCAGTATCGAGCGGAATATTAAGTAAAGAAACAGAAGTGAAATTAATGAAAGATAATGAAGAAATGTTGTACAACGATAGATTTATAAATGAATACAAAGGAAAAATTTCATTTGAATTGACAGAAGGTGATTACAATTTAGAAGTTATATATTATAAAGGGATATTCAACCACCTTGTTTTTTCATTTGATATAAAAGGTTTAGAATTTACAGATGATTAATTGGGGGTATTAAGATGGAGTTTTTTGATTCTGAGATGTTTAAATGGGTGATTATGCCATTAATAATTTTTGGAGCAAGGATTTTAGACGTTTCGCTTGGGACAACAAGAATAATTCTTGTTTCTAAAGGTAGAAAAGGTCAAGCGGCAATATTGGGTTTTTTTGAAGTTATCATATGGCTTTTGGTTGCAGCACAGGTAATAAATAAAGTAGATAACGTTGTTTATATAATAGCCTATGCAGCAGGATTTTCCGCTGGTAGTTATATAGGGATAATGATAGAAGATAAGTTGGCTATAGGACAAATGGCCTTGAGGCTTATTATAAAAAAAGATCCAAGCGATTTTATTAGTGCTTTGAGAGAAAATGGGTTTGGAGTAACTTTAGTTCCAGCTGAAGGTAAAGACGGAACTGCTTATATTGTTTACAGTATAATATCCAGAAAGAAGATAAGACTATATGAAGAATTAGCAAACAAATATGTACCAAAAGCTTTTATATCCTATGAAGATGTTAAAAACGTTAGAGAAGGTTATTTTCACAAAGAAGAGAGAAGAGTTATGATAAGATCAGTATTTCCGATAAGAAAGGCTAAATAAATTTAAAGGACAAGAATTTTATTCTTGTCCTTTTTTAGTGATAGTTCATATTAATTCAATTTCATCATTTTTGCATTTATAGCCACTATAACTGTACTAAGACTCATTAATGCAGCCCCAACAGCTGGGCTCAAAATAACTCCTACTCCATATAATACCCCCGCTGCCAATGGGATCGCTATTGCATTATATCCAGTAGCCCAGAAGAGGTTTTGAACCATCTTTTTATGGGTTAAATTTGATAAATCAAATATTTTTAAAATTGATTTTGGATCACTTTTAGATAAAATCAAATCGGCACTTTCCATTGCAACGTCGGTTCCTGCACCAATAGCTATTCCTAAATCAGCTTCTGTTAATGCTGGAGCATCGTTTATTCCATCTCCGACCATAGCTACTTTGTAATCTTTTTTCAACTCTTTGATCTTCTCTGATTTTTGATCCGGTAAAACTTCTGAAAAGTATCCATCTAAATCTAACTGATCAGCCACATTTTTAGCGACTTTTTCATTATCTCCTGTTAACATGTATGTTTTAATACCTTTGTTTTTTAAACTTAGTATAGTTTCTTTAGAGGTTTCTCTTATTTTATCTTCAAGGCCTATAACTCCTATTACATTTTCATCTTTTATTACGAATATAGAAGTCATCCCTTTTTCAAAAATATCTTTTAATTTATTATCGTCATATTTCATGTTATTATCGTCTACATATTTTTGACTTACTAATTTGTAATCTGTGTTATCTATTTTTGCTTTTGTTCCTTTACCAGGAATGGCTTTAAAATTTTTTATTTTATAAGAGTCTATATTATTTTCTTTTGCGAAATTAACCACTGCTTGTGCTATAGGATGTTCAGATTCACTTTCAATAGATGATGATATTTTAATTATTTCTTCATTAGAAAAATTTTCAAAAGGAATTATTTTGCTAACTTCAAAAACACCTTCTGTCAATGTCCCTGTTTTATCAAAAACTATTGCATTGATTTTTCTTGCTTCTTCATATTGTGTTCTTTTCCTTATTATTACACCGTTTTTTGCTGCAAGAGACGTTGAGTTTGCTATTACTAAAGGAACTGCTAATCCAAGAGCATGCGGACATGTAATGATCATGACGGTAACCATTCTCTCAAGAGAAAATACAAAATCTTTTCCAATTAAAAGCCAGGTAATTAAAGTTATGAAACCTGTCGTTAAAGCTATTATTGTAAGCCAAAAGGCGGCTTTATCTGCAAAATTTTGGGCTTTTGATTTAGAGTTTTGAGATTTTTTAACCATCTCAATAACTTGAGAGAGGTAGGTATCTTCCCCTGTTTTAGAAATTTTTACTTTTAATGAACCATCAGTATTTATTGAACCACCAATAACCTCATCATCTTTGCTTTTATAAACAGGTTTTGATTCACCAGTAATCATAGATTCGTTTATATTCGTTTCTCCTTCATAGATAATTCCATCTGAAGGTATTTTTTCTCCTGGTTTAACGAGTATTTTATCATCTTTTTTTAATTCTGTAGTTTTTACTTCTTTAGTTCCTTCTTCCGTAATTAAGTGGGCATCAGATGGAATGAGTTTCATCAGTTTTTCGAGAGCTTTTGAAGCTCCTTGCACTGATCTCATCTCTATCCAATGACCTACAAGCATTATATCTATTAGTGTTACCAATTCCCAATAAAATGTTTTTCCAGGGAGTCCAAATGACACAGCTGAACTATATACAAATGCTACCGTAATAGCCACTGCAATCAAAGTCATCATACCTGGTTTTTTATCTGACAATTCGTAGAAAGAACCTTTTAGAAAAGGCCATCCTCCATAAAAGTAAATAAAAGCAGATAATGAAAATATAACTAAATAATCAAAATTGAAGCTAATTGAGTAACCAAATAGGTCTTGAAAAAATGGAGCTAATATCACAACTGGAATTGTGATTATTGTTGAAATGAAAAATCGTATCTTAAAATCTCTAATCATCTTTTCGTGATCCATATTCATACCTCCTTAATAAATTCATCCCCATACCGGGGGTTGTTTATATGATAAAATTTATGTGTTAATTTTCAATTAAAAAATAATTAAGATAAAAATTCAAAAATTAACTAAAAAATAATGTTTTCATATTATTATATAATATATTGATTTTAAAAACAAAGGGGGTTATTTTTATGGGGGTTTTAAGTTTTTTTGTTTCTTATTTTCTTGGAGCTATTCCTTTTAGCTATTTATTGCCAAAAATGTTGAAAGATATTGATGTTAGAAACCTTGGTAGCCATAATGTAGGAACATCAAATGCAGTTTATACAAGTGGTATGAAAGTGGGATTATTGTGTTTTTTGGGGGACTTTTCTAAAGGTTATTTAGCTTATTATTTAGCTTCAAATGTTTTTGGATTAGATGGTTGGATGTTGATTTTTTCATCATTAGCTGCAGTTATAGGACATAACTGGAATATATTTTTAAAATTCAAAGGCGGGAAAGGTATGGCAACAGCTTGGGGAGTTATTTTTGCATCTAATTATATTGCCGGATTATTATTCTTATTATACGCAACAATCATAACTCTTTCAACAAAGTACATTTCTATGGGAACAATTTTTGGAATTACTTTAGTATGGGTAACTTCGTTTTTCCCAATTTTTGATTTCAACTCAATTCTTATAGTTTCTTTGATTTTGATAATTATTCCAAAACACCTTGAAAATTTCAAAAAAATAAAAAATGGTACTGAATATAAAATAAACGAAAGAATGTAAAAAATAAAAATAATTACAGACCTCAGGGTCTGTTTTTTTTTATTTTACAAATCAGTTATAATTATTAAAAGGCTGAATTAGCTTAAGGGGATATGATGAGGATAAGGTCTATATTATTTTTAATTTTAATACTTTTAACTATTATATTATTTGTAACTTCATTTAACAATAATTTAGGTGAAGAATTTTTAAAAATGGGAGCTTTTTAATAAAAAATGAGGGTGATTAGTTGTGAAAAAATTTGTGCTTATTGTAGCTTTAGTTTTAACTACTTTGAAGATTTTTTCTATAAAAATAGGAGTATATGATAACCCCCCCTATGTTAAAAATGAGAATGAAGGTATAATTGTAGAGCTGTTAGATTATATCGAAGAGAATTATAATATAGACATAGAAATAGTTATGGGGACTCAACCTGGATTAATAGAAAAACTAAAATCTGGAGAAATTGATGCCATTACTCCTTTGGGAGAAACCGAACAAAGAAAGAAATATGGGGTTTTTAATAACACATATTTTTTTACTGAGTGGGGAGTAGCTTATACAAAAGAGAATCTAAATATTTCAACTTTTCAAGAATTAGAGGGTAAAACAATTGCAGTTATGGATACAGATATCTATTATGAAGGTGAGTACGGATTAAAGAATATAACTGATAATTTCGGGATAGAAGTATATTTTATAGAATACGATAGTTATAGAGAGGCTTTAAACTCAGTAGAAGAGGGAGTTAATGATGTAGCAGTTGTTAACAGGCTCTACGATGTTAGTGGTTATAACAATCTAAAAAGATCCAACATACTTTTTTCTCCTTTGGTATATAAAATCCTCTTTAGAAAAGATTTACCAGAAGTTCAATCTATTGTTAATACGTTTGATAAGGCTTTAACCGATTTGCTAACACAGAACGATTCCTTTTACTATGAAATATTGGATAGATATACGGTATCTCAACAAACAGTACTACCAGACTCTTTTGTAAGGAATTTAATAATATTTTTAACAATACTGTTTTTAGTGATTTTAGGGCTATATCTTTTAATTGTATATATGAGAAAAACCATAAAGAGAAAAACAAAAGAATCTAATCAGCTAAATAAAAAGCTTTTTCAAATGATTGATTTAGTTTCGAAAATAGGTTCTGAAGAAATTGAAATTGATGAATTTTATTCAGACTTGCTTAATGGCACAATAGAAATAATTGATGAAGCAGAAAATGGCTCTATATCGTTGTTCGATCACGACAAATGGATTTATCTAACTTCATATGGGCACGACAAAGAAAAACTTATGAGCATGGAATTAAAAAAAGATTATAGGCTACCTGTAAATGGAACAGAAGTCTTTACTTTTGAAGAGGTTTTTGATATAGATCAAAAACTTATGCCAGAAGAAGTGAGAAAAAACTTTGAGAAAAATACAGTCCCCTTTAAGCAAATGATGGTTTCAAGAGTAAAAATAAATGAAAATACATCGATGGATTTTTCTATAGAAATTCCAAAAGTTTCAGACAAAGAGTTTAGTGATGAAAGCAAAACAATTTTCAATTCTTTGGTGTCATTATCTAAATCATTCATGTCGAATAAAATCAATTTTGATACAGCAAGAAATGCTTATTTTAAATTTGCAAAAAAATTATCCACAGTTGCTGAAGAATTTGATGATGAAACAGGAGAACATATACATAGAGTGGGTGAACTGTCAGCTTTTATTGCTGAAAAGTTGGGTATGACACAGAGTTATATTAAAGATATAAGAGAATTTGCCCCATTACACGATATTGGGAAAATATTTATACCAAAAGAGATACTAAAAAAACCAGGGAAACTTTCTCCCAATGAGTGGAAAATAGTTAAAAAACACACATCTTTTTCTTACAAACTCTTGGGAGAAGACGAATATTTCAAAATGGCTTTGAACATATCTCTTTACCACCACGAAAAATATCGTGGGGGAGGGTATCCTTTTAATGTTGAAGGGGATAAAATACCTTTAGAAGCTCAAATAGTTAGTATTGTTGATGTTTATGATGCTTTGAGATCAAAAAGAGCGTATAAACCAAGTTTTACTCATGAGAAAGCATTGAACATAATATTAAATGGTGATAAAAGGACAAAACCAGAAGATTTCAACCCAAAAGTGTTAGAAGTGTTTAAAAATTATTCTGACGAAATAAAAGAGTTATATGATAAATTTTAATAAAAAAGGGGGATATCCCCCTTTTTTTTGATGTTATAATAGAAGAAAAAGAATATGGAGGTTTTTAAATGAAAAAAGAAGAACTTATTAAAAAAGGTGATTTTGAATACTCAAAAGGAAGAATTGAAAAAGCCATAGAATATTACGAGAAGGCTTTAAAAAAAGATCATCTCTCATTTGAAATAAACTCTAAATTGGGAACTATGAGGATGAGTATAAGAGATTATAATGGAGCAATAAAGGCTTATAGAAAAGCCATTAAATCTAATCCAGACAATTCTCAAATATATTTTTTTATGGGTAATGCTTATCAAGCAATGGGAAGGATAAGCGAGGCTATAAGAACATATGAAGATTTGTTAAAAAAATTGGATTATGATCAATATGGTTTCTGGAGTATTCTTTCTGAGTTATACAAAGAAAACGATGAAAATGGGAAAGCAAAGAAATTATATGAAAAAAAACTGAAACAAGCTCAAATATCTACAGAAGAACATCCGGAAGATCCAGAATCATATCACAAGATGGCAATTGTTAGAAGGTATGAAGGAAATCATAAAAAAGCTGTAGAAAATCTTGAAAAAGCGATTGAGTTAAACAATACAGAACCAATATATTATTCAGAAATAGTAGATTCTTTGATTAATTTATCAGATTTAGACCAAGAAAAAGCAAAAGATGACCCCTATATTCAAAAGGCTATTTCCATATTAAAAAACGCAATAGTAAATTTGGAGAATTCTAAAAAAGTTTATGAAGAGTTGTCTAATATATATTTGATGTCAAATCAAAACGAAAAAGCAGCTGAAACATTGAAAGAATTGTTGGATAAATATCCAGATCATGAAGATGTATACTATAGATATCACAATATTTTGGATAAAAATCTGGAGGACTATGATGAAATAATAAATACTTATTCAAAGTTATATGAAAAGTATCCAGAAAATCCCAAGATAATTTATTGCCTTATAAATGGTTACCTTAGAAAAGAAAATTATGATAAAGCCCAAGAAATTGCTGAAAAATCAGTAGAACAAGAAACTGCAAATCATATGGTTATATTTTCTTTGGGCTACATACATGAAGAAAAGAATAATGTTGAAAAAGCTGAAAAGTTCTATAATTTAGCCATAAAAGAAAATCCATTCTTTTTCGATGCCTACTTTAAACTCATGCTTTTCTACAACAAATTAAATGAAAAAGGCAAAATGAAAGAGATTGTTGAGAAAATGAAAAAAGTTGGACCGATGATAAAAGACCCGGTCTTAAAGAAAAGATTCGATGAAATGATTAAAAATTCTCCAGTTTAAAACCACCTTTATTAAAAGTTTTTAATATATTGTTTTTTAATATAATATTAATATTGTAAGTTTATGCTTAACTTTTGATTAAGAGTTTATTATGAAGAGTGAATCATCTCTCAATAAATACGCAGAGCCTCGATATAATCGAGGTTTTATTATTTTTTGTTTGTTATATAATTCTCAACTATGTGAATTATAAAGAATAAATGAGAATTTAATATATATTTAATAATAATCATCTATAATCAAATTAGAATAGGTTTGGTTAATGATTTTGTAAGCGTTAAAATAACCATTGTGGATTTTAAATCGCATTATTTTTATATTCTAATGGAGGTGTTTTATAGATGAATTCTTTTGAAGAGAGAGAAATTGAAGAATTGATTATAGGCTATAACAATGATATACATGACCCGAATGTTTCTTCAGCAGAGATAGTTAACAAATATTTTTTCAAGAATGTGTGTGAAAAGTCATTTAATGTCTATACAAAATGGCTTTGTAAAGATAGATTCAACAAAAATCCAAGAATTAGAAATTTAAGTGTATCCAATATTAGGAGTATAAACAAAGAAGTATTTGCACCAGATGAAATAGAAGAAGAGGTATATGCCAATTTGTCTTACGAAATAAAAAGAGACGATATGGATTGGACAGAAGTGTGCGGCAATACTATGGTTTTGAAAATAAATGGAAGATGGTATTACGCATTATTATCAGATATGAAATATGAAATTATGGCTTATCCAAGAAATTTTCAACTAAAATTTGAATATGTATGATAAAAAAGCAGCTATTCATTAAACTTTGAATAGCTGGTTTTATTTAATAACTTTATTTTATTTTACCAACAGGTGCAACATATACGGAAAATTCTTCATCACCATCTAATTCCAACAGTTCATCTAACTTTTCTTGAGAATACGAACCAATAGCACAAGTCCCGCAGCCTAAAACCTCTGCAGATAAATAAAGATTTTGGCAAACATGTCCTGCATCTAAAGCTATAACTTTGTGAGACAAGAAGGAATATCTCCATTCAGTCCTATATGGAACTACAGCCCAAACAAAAGTTACGGCTGAAGTTACTGTCATCCTTTGTTCTTGTGTAGCTTCAAACATCTCATCATCGAAATTGCCTTTTTTAACTGGGATTAACTTGTGTTTTAAAGCAGAATATCTGTATATTCCCATTTCGATATTCTCAACATTTCTAATATAAAGGTATGTTTCAAAAGGATGCCTCGCTCCCGCAGAAGGAACAGTCCTTAAAGTAGCATACCCATTTCTAATAACTCGTTCAACGCCTTGTGTTGACCATAGTAAAAAAGATAGTTCTTTTAAAGTCATAGTTTTATTTTTATAAGCTCTTCTACTTCTTCTTTTTTTGATTAAGTCTACATAATCGATTTTTTCTAAATCAAATTCTTCAACACGGATTAAATCAATTAACTCATTTTCATCTTCTATTTGTTTTTCTAATAGTGGTTGTTTAATTCCTTTTTGTTGATCTGTTTTTTCAACTGAAAATAATTCATTTCCCATAGTATCCCATGGCGACTTTAAAAAATTTCTGCCTTTCTCGATTAAATTTTTTATATCCATTGTATCCCCTCCATTTGTTAGCTAAGTTAATTATATCAAATATTTAATTTCATTTAAAACAAAAAAGCAGCCATTTAAATGGCTGCTAAATTATATTGCGGAGGTAAACCTCTTTTACGGTCTTTATATCAAGTATGAGCTAACTATTAAATATATCTGTTCACTTCTAAATAAATATTTTTCATGTCCTCTACTCTGTTATAAGCTTCATAGAATGATTCAGCATGTCTATCTTTTTTATAATTTTCTATACCTCTAAACTTTTTAAACATATGAATCCCTCCTCGTATTAATGAAAAATCGTGAATTAAAAAATATTTTATATCCGACAAATTTCATCTAAATTATAAATCGTAGAGTAAACTCTATGTCAAGAAGCAAATCATATATTTTTATGTAAATATTGAGTAAATACTGGAGTTAAGTTGATTAATATAGTCGGAATAAAAAAGATAAAAAATAAACCAGCAAAGCCTGCTTATTTAGATTCAGGTATTTTATAATTTTGTTTTCTGAAAATCTTCTCCAAAATTATTGCTGTTAAGATTATGAATGGTATTGAAGACAAGAGTCTAATAGCTGTGAATTTAATTCCTAATATAGTTGCTTCCATAACACTCATTGGAATCATAAAAAGTGAGGCTGCTGTTACATATGAAAAAATAGAACTGTAACTGGCTCCCTTATGGTATAAAGCATTTGCAACAGGGAAAGCCATAAATGTTCCTCCTACTGTTGTCGAAGCCAACAAAAAGGACCAAATATATTTTTTAAATCCAGATTTTTGTCCAAATCCTTTTTCAATAGTTTCTCTTTTCGCCCAGACATTGAAAAGACCTATTAAAACAAAAGCAGGAGGCAATATTAACAACATATCTTTAGCAAACAAAAGGAAGTTATCCCAAACTCTTATTCCAAAATCGAAGTCTATAATAAATGAAATAATAATGAAAAGTGCAAAACTCAAGGCTACAACTAAATTTATAAATTTTTTTCTTGTCATATTATCACCTCTCCATAAGAAATACCAGTTATAATAGCAATCATTCCAGCGACAAAAAATGCTCCAATATTCCTATAAATTGTGGCTTTCATTCCCATATACTCTTTTTCAACAGGGTAAGTAACCACACCAACAAGCATCAAAGAAGAGACAAAAGCAGCTACAACCATGTAAGGAATTCCTTTGTTAACCAATATTCCTGCTAAAGGATAAGCGATAAACCCAGGCATCATAGTGATTGAACCTATAATTAATGCTGAAATCATCCCTATAAAAATTGTATTTTGAGTTAAATAATCAATGATAAAATCTTCTGAAATCAATAAAACAAAAGCTATAATAATCAAAATCATCAAATAATTTGGCAATATTTTTAAAAATTTTTTTAAACCCATTTTCAATCCTTTAAAAGTTTTTCCTTTATCAACTATAAAAGAAATAATTATTGCTATAACAGCAACTATATACAGTGCAATCATAAAACCACTCCTTATACCCTACCCGGGAGGGGGATATTTTTATTTTAACTGATAATTTTGAATTGGATATAAACAAATTGTAAAAATAAAATATATAAAAAATAAGCAACCACATTTGTGGTTGCTTATTTTAATTCTGGTGGAGTCGATGGGACTTGAACCCACGGCCTCTACCGTGCCACGGTAGCGCTCTCCCAATTGAGCTACGACCCCCTAATTCTAAAATATTATATATCTATAATTTTATTTTGTCAATAGTAAAAATCACGAAGTGATTTTTGTTGGAAGAATGATGTTGAAAGTTGGAAGAGAAAAACATTGTTAAATGTCTAAAATAATACAAAAACCAACAACCTCCATCCTTCAACTAACAACAAAATAATGTATAATGGTTATAGAATAAAATAAGAGGTGATTTTGTGAGATATTATGAATACTTATTTTCAATAACAAAAAATATTGAAGATGATTTAATAGAAACTTTTTTTGATTACAATTTTAAAGATTATTATATTGATGAAGATGTTAAAAACGGCATAACTACTTTGAAAATGTATCTTTCAGCAGAAAACCCAAATGAAGAGTTCATCAATCTTTTGATGGAAAAGTTTAGTTTAGAACTACTTTCCAAAGAGTTAGTTATAGAAAAGGACTGGCTGAGAGCTTGGCTAGATACTCTTTCTCCTTTCGAGCTTATTGAAGGTATTTGGATAAACCCTTTTCCAGAAGAACCTTTTGAAAAAGAGGATGTCGAAGTTTTGCATATAGTTCCCGGGAGTGCTTTTGGAACTGGATTGCACGCAACAACGAAATTAGCTTCAAAAATGTTAAAAAAAATAGATTTGAAGGATAAAACAGTTCTGGATATAGGTTGTGGAACTGGAATTTTATCAATGGTTTCCAAACTGTTGGGAGCAAAAGAAGTACAGGGATATGATTATGATAGAATTGCAGTAGAAAAGGCAAAAGATACTATAAAAATGAACAATATGAATATTGAAATTGGAGTGTCAGATTTTTTAGATAATGTAAAAATATATAAGCCAGATGTTTTAGTATCAAATATGGTAGCTGAATTGTTAATTGGTATTATGAACCATGAGAATTTTAATTATTTTATAACAGATAAGACTGAAATTATATTTTCTGGGGTAATTTTTCATAAAGAAAAACTAATGATAGAAAAAGCAAAAGAAAAAGGTCTTGAATTAAGAGAAAGAATGGAGGAAGAACCATGGATAGCTTTAAGATTTCAGAAAAAAATCTAAAAATAGTTGAAAAACAAATGGGAAGAAAAATGAACAACAAAATAGAGGTAGCTTCCTACTGTAAATATGGCTATCCAGTTACAATAAAAAATTATCCTATAATTAATAAAAAGCCTTTTCCAACTATGTACTGGTTAACTTGTCCATATTTAAACGATGAAATTTCTAAGTTAGAATCCAAAAATTACATTGAAAAAATACAAGAAAAAATAGATGAAAATAGTGAAATGCTGAATGAACTAAAATCAGCCCATGAAAAAGAGATTAAACAGAGACTAGAGATCATAGAAAAAGAAATAGAAAAACTCCCTGAACCAATGCAAAAAACATTGAAAGAAAAAGGTATAGGCGGTATTTCAGACTTTAAATATATAAAGTGTTTGCATCTACACTATGCTTCTTATTTATCTGGCAATGAAAACCCAATAGGTAAAGAGGTAGATAAATTATTAGAAAAGAGATATTGTGATAATTGTATTTGCTGTGATTTTGAGAAACAAGGAATGGTATAAATGATAAATAGAGATGTGATAAACAAAGTCCCAAGAAAGCCGGGAGTGTATATTTTTAAAAATAGTAAAGGGCAACCTATATATGTTGGTAAGGCAAAGAATTTGAAAAGTAGGCTTTCTTCATATTTTAATCCTACAAACCAATTGAAATATGAAAAAGTTTTGAACATAATAAAAAATTCTGAGTATTTGGATTACTTACTTGCCTCAAGTGAAGATGAAGCATTCATTCTTGAGGCAAACATGATTTATACTCACAAACCAAAATACAACGTTCTTTTAAAAGATACAAGAGTTTATCCATATATCCTTATTACCGATGAAAAATATCCTACAATTAAATATGTCCGAACAAAAAAAGAGGCTAAAGGTAAATATTTTGGCCCTTATCCTAATGTTAAATTTGTAAAAGATGTAATAGAGGTTCTTCAAAGGGTGTATAAAGTGAGAAGTTGTGAAAGAAATATGGACAAAAAGTCTAAACCTTGCTTTTTATATCATCTGGGAATGTGTTATGGGCCTTGTTACAAAGATGTTGACACTAAACTTTACAAAGATTCTGTTGATGAAGTTCTTGAATTTCTCAATGGAAGAGTTGAAAAAGTTAAATCCTACCTTGAAAGAGCTATGAAAGAGTATTCAGATATTTTGAATTTTGAAAAGGCAGCTCAAATGAGAGACACTTACAAAAAATTAGACAAACTTTTTATAAAATTGGGAGTTGAGTTCAAAACAAATAGAAATATAGATGTGATTTTATATGAAGAACCAATATTTTTACTGTTGAAAATTCGTTCTGGTTATTTGGTTTCTAAATTGACATTCACTTTGGACAGTTCTTTGGAAGAATTTTTACACCAGTTCTATATAGTGAGAAAAAATGAAGTCCCTTCTAACATTCATACGATGTATGAAGAAGAGGTATCTTCTCAGATAAAATCCTATCTTGAAAAAAGTGGTATGAAATCGATGATGAAGATTAGCAGAAATTCTACCATTTTTAAATTTGGATTTAAAAATTTGGATGAAGAAATAAAAAGATACACAAATCTTGGAAATACCCTTAAACAGGCAAAAGATATTTTGAATTTGAAAAAAATCCCAAAAAAAATAGAGGGTATAGATATTTCACATCTACAAGGATTATATACAGTTGCTTCATTAGTCAATTTTGAAGATGGCAAACCTAATAAAGAAGGGTATCGAAGGTATAGGTTGGATGAATTCAAAGAACCAAATGATTTTGAAAGTATAAGAACTGTTGTTAGGAGAAGGTATAAAAAACACGATCTTCCAGATTTGTTGTTTATTGATGGAGGTAAAGGACAAGTTAATTCAGCTGTTCAAGCTTTAGAAGAACTCGGATATGATTTGAAAGATGTCGACGTTGTGGGTATTGCGAAAGAAGACGAAAGAGTCGTTTTCCCAGGAGAAATGCCTGATCTACATTTGAATTTGGATAATCCAGTATTAAGACTTTTAATTTTTGTAAGAGATGAAACCCACAGGTTCGCAATAGGTTTTAATAGGCAGCTTAGATCAAAAAGATATGAAAAAACAAAATTAGACGAGGTCCCAGGAATAGGGCCAAAAAGAAAAAAACAGTTGATAAATGAATATGGCAGCTTGAACAACATTTTAAAAGCTCCAACAGAGGAAATAGCTAAAGTAATAAACAGCGAAAAGGTTGCTAAGAAGATCAAACAAGTATTGGGGGAAAAATAATGAAAGATGAATTTATTTTAGATGGTGCAAGCTACTTAAAAAAATACAAAGATAAAATAGCAGATGAATTCGATCATTTTTACTCAGTTTGGGTATATGATAAGTACGAAAAATTTCCAGTTCTTTCTTATTTTACAGATCAAGAAGGAAGGGTTATAAGAGCTCTTACACCAGAAACTCCAAGCAAGGTAATGAGTAGCTTATACCCAAAACAAGTTGAATATGAAAATGAACTGAAAGAGGAGTACAAGAAAATAGCCGAAGAAAAAGGCTTTGTAGTTGAACCTATAGTGAAATCATCTATTGTGCAATCACCTTTTAAAGTATGTGCTTACAAATTATCTGGTGACGAGAGACTCATAAAAAAGCTTCTTTTCTCTGAAAAAATAAAAGGTCTAAACTACTTTTCTTTAAGTGAAAAAATAACTGATGAAATTTTTGAATTCATCTTAAACAACTACAAAAAGTATGACGAAGGTATATTTTATTTCCCTTATATGAACGAGATACACCTTTTTATGAAATTGCCAGAAGGGGTCCCAACTGAATGGAAATCTCTTTATATAGATATAGCCCGAGTGTTAAAAACAAAACTTATAGAAAAATATGATTTTGTTGAAAGTTCATATAAATTACCTGAAATGGGAATAAAAGATCATGCGTTATGTGTTTTAAAAATTCCTACAAATAAAATTTTGGATCTTGATTTTAAAAATATTTACCAACAATTTTTAAAAAAAATAGAAAAACAGATAGAGGAGATAAGATCTCTCGAAATATGAGGTGAGTTCAAATGGCTAAAATAAAAGTGGAAAACAACAATTTAGAAACTATTGAAACGAAGAGGGGTCAAGTGAGATTTAACAAAATGACCACTCCTGGTTCAGTTGTTTTCGATTTATTTTTTGGTACTTTAAATATAATAATCTCTGTTATAATAATGTCTTTATCCGTGGTTGTTTACTTGTTTAAAGATGAAATACAGAGTGTAATAGGAGATCAGTTTGCATTAAACACTATGCCCCTATTTTATATAACTATTCCAATTCTTTTATTTGGTATTTTACTGCATATCTACTCCATTGAAAGAATAGCCCAAAGGTTTTACAAAATTTATGGACTTGTAATATTTGCTTTGGGGTTTATAAGCTTGGGTATAATAATATTTATGATTTTTAAATACTCTATAAACTGGCTTGGAATAAGCGTTTTTGGGAATACATCTTTAGGACATAACTATTTGTTCTATTTTCCATCTATATTGTATATTGTTTATTCTATTTTTATAATTTATTATTCCTTAATAATGATGAGAAGGTAAAAGAATGAAAATAGCTATGATATTCGGTACCAGACCTGAGGCAATTAAAATGGCACCTTTGTATAAACAAATGAAAAAAGAGAATATTGAAGTTGAAATAATATCAACAGGCCAGCATAAAGAAATGCTGAATCAAGTTTTCGAAATTTTTGATATAAAACCTGATTTTGATCTCAAAATTATGAGACATGATCAAAGTTTAGAAGAATTATCATCTGCTTTGATAAATAAAATAAGCCCAATATTAAAACAAAAAGAGTATGACTATATTTTTGTTCATGGAGATACAACGACTACTTTTATTGCCAGTCTTTGTGGTTTTTACAGTAAAATTCCAGTTTGCCATGTAGAAGCAGGATTGAGAACCAACGATATTTATTACCCATTCCCTGAAGAAATGAACAGAAAATTAGTTGGAACAATTGCAATGTATCACTTTGCTCCAACGGTTTTAGCAAAAGATAACCTCTTAAAAGAAGGCATTAAAGAAGATCAAATACTTATAACTGGAAATACCGTGGTGGACGCTTTAAATTGGATAATCAAAAATAAAAAATTAGAAATAAAAAATATACAAAAACAGTTTGGTCTGGAAGACAAAAAGTATATTCTTTTAACTCTTCACAGAAGAGAAAATCAGGGCGAAGTAATGATGAAAATATTATCTGGTATAAAAAAATATTTATCCGAAAATAAAGAATACCATTTAATATATCCAGTGCATCTAAACCCTAATGTCAGAAAAATAGTTAAAGAAGAATTGCAAAATGTTGAAAGGGTTATTCTTACAGACCCCCTTTCGTACATCGAATTTGTGTCTTTGATGGAAGGTAGTCATTATATAATGACAGATTCTGGTGGACTACAAGAAGAAGCACCACATATAGGCAAGCCAGTCTTGGTTTTAAGAAATGAAACAGAAAGACCAGAAGCTATAAGATCAGGAGTTGCTGAATTAGTTGGGACAGATCCAGATAAAATATATAAATCTATGAAAACTCTCAATACAGCTAAATACGACGACATGTCAGAATCAAAAAATCCTTTTGGTGATGGCAATGCTTCAAAACGAATAACAAATTTTATTAAAAATAAAAAGGTTAACAACTTCCTCGTTTAATAACCCCTTACTTAATATGGCATTAAAATTAAAAATAATTATCTGATATAATCGAAAAAAGAAAACTTATGGGGGAAAGATATGAATAAAGAAGATAAATATCTAAATATTATAGGGCTACTCATAAGATTAAGTTTGTTTTTTGCCTTATTTTTCAGTGTTTATATTGAATATCAATTTTTTCAAAGTGAATTAATAAAAAATTTTATATTATTAAGCATCCTTTTTATAAACGATTTGGTAAGATATATAAAATTCAAAAATAATAGAATATACAACATGGTTTCTTTGCTTGTTTCTATAGCACTTAGTTATTATTTGATAGTTTATGTAAATTACGAGCTTTTCGTCTACATATTTTTAACTCTTTATGAAATAACAACTTTTTTAAAGAAAAAAACCTTTTTATTCTATTTCTTTTTGCATTTATCGGCATACATACTCATTTGGTTTAACGTTTATTATGTACCAGTTTCTTCGGAAAATTCAAACGAAAAATTAGCAATAGATTTGTTGACCAACGTTTTTATTTATTTGGTAGTGTTTTTTGTGATCTATTTAATCAAGAGAATTAATTACGAAAGAAACCAAGTCCTTGAACTTAACCAAAAACTCATAAAAACTAATTCGAAATTATCAAAATCTTTGGTAGAAATAGAAAAATTGACAATAACAAAAGAAAGAAACAGAGTTGCCCAAGAAATACACGATTCTTTGGGGCATTCAATAACTGGTTTAATAATGCATTTAGATTATTTGGAAAAAATAAATCAAAAAAAGCCAGAAGAAAATGAAAAAGTTATAAAAAAGTGTCAAGATTTATCTCGAAATGCAATGCAAGATTTGAGAAAAGCTGTTTTTGCGTTAAAAGAAAATGATGAAATGAATTCTTTGCATGAATCTGTAAAAGAGCTGATAAAAAATTTGGAAAATGAATCGATAAATATAATCTATAATAAGAAGGGTATGATTGAAAAAATACCCCCTGAACTTAAATTTATAACATACAGAATAATTCAAGAGTTGATAACAAATAGCATTAAACATGGAAAAGCAAGTGAAATTCGCCTTGAGCTGATAAACGATAAAAACTCGCAAAACTTTTACATTCTTGAGTCAGACAATGGAGTAGGATCAGACGAGATAATAGTTGGAAATGGTTTAAAAGGTATAGAAGATAGAATAAGAACTTTTAATGGAGATCTAACTATAAAAACAAAAAAGAATAAGGGTTTTAACATAAAGATATCGGTACCAATCGGAGGAATTGAAAATGATAAAAGTTATGTTGGTGGATGATCAAGATCTCATTAGAGAAGGAATAAAAATGATCTTGAGTTTGTGTGAAGAAATAGAAGTTGTGGATGAAGCCGCTAATGGCAAAGAAGCTTTTGAAAAAGTGAAAAAGAATAAAGATATTGACGTGATACTGATGGATATAAAAATGCCAGAAATGAACGGGGTTGAAGCTACAAAAAAAATAAAAGAATTGGAAAATTCTCCAAAAGTTGTGATATTGACAACCTTCAAAGATGATGAATATCTTTTTGAAGCTCTTAAAAATGGTGCAGATGGTTATATTTTAAAGGATGTTAAATCAGATGAAATAGTAGAAGCAATAAAAACAGTATATTCTGGAAACATGTTATTACGTTCAGAAATGGCAGAAAAAATTCTTAAATTCATAAACGGAATAAACAAAGAAGAAAAGAAAAAAGAAGTTTCAATATCTGGGCCATACGAATCATTAACACAAAGAGAAGTTGAAATAGCCGTTTTAATATCAGAGGGAAAATCAAACAAAGAAATAAGCGAAACTTTGTATATAACAGAAGGCACAGTAAAAAATCATTTAACAAGAATATTAGCTAAATTACAACTTAGAGACAGAACACAATTGGCTTTGTATGTTAACAAGCGCACTAATTAATAGGTGGTTCTTAAATGAAAAAAACATTAATTGTATTTTTTATAATTCTATCTATATTAACATTGTCTGAAGACTTTAGATTTTATAGAGAATACGAATTAAACAATTCAACAGATAAGAATATAAAAGTAGAAATGCTCGTTTCAAATATAATATTTGATTATTCAGCTAAAAACGAGATACAGATAAGATATAAAAATACATTAAACGAATTTCCAAATATAAACATGAATAAATATGTCAATAATACAAATATATCAGAAGATTTTATTGATTCATATAAAACTTTTTCGCTATTCAAAAGGCTGGCTTTAGGGAAAGACACCTTTGTAAAAAATTGGAATGGAGAAGGTGAATATAAATTTCTTATTGGTTATCCATTAGAAGAAGCAATATTGATAAATAACAAAGGATATATTGATTTAAAAAATATAAATATTAGAAAAAATCTAAGAGTGATAAATTTTATTGGTAACAGTTATTTAAAAAATATTACATCAAAAAACCTGCAAATAGAAAACAAAATGGGAAAGATAGATATAACAAATATATTTGTTGAAAATAAAATCTCTATTGTAAATGAAACTGGGAATATATCTATATCCAATCATGGAAATTTGATAAATGATCTCGAAATAAATTCCGAATATTCTTTGATAAGTCTTCAAGGAATAGATGCAAGGAAAATTGAAGTAATTAATAAAAAAGGAAGAATAGATATGATAATAAAAAATGTTGAAAATCTCAATATTGATATGGAAAAGGGAAACATATTTCTTAAATTATATGGAGATGATTTCAACTTAGATATTGAAACAAAAAATGGTGACATAAGAGTCTTCGGAGAAGAAAAAGATGATAAATATAAAAGTTCAAATCAAAATAATACAAACAATATAAAAGTTAGATTAGATACAGGAAATATTTATATACACGACATATCCTATATTAATTAATTACTATCGTAATTATAATACATGACAAAAGTCATTATAAA
>Ga0182234_10102_pt1 | contig 37509 bp, 37 predicted proteins | sample hydfratesGB_TM_A_FD_145595 | JGI IMG/M metagenome (GOLD analysis project Ga0182234, IMG submission 145595) | Subsurface microbial communities from deep shales in Ohio, USA - hydraulic fracturing test GB_TM_A | ecosystem: Environmental > Aquatic > Deep subsurface > Shale gas/oil reservoir >...
CTCTTCCCAGTGATCATTCAATATTGTTTTAACTTTAATATGATTTCTTCTTTGTTTTGGGCTCATAATATTTTTATCCTTCTACAAAGTTATCCACATTCCTGCAAAAGCATAATTTCCTATATAACAAAAAAACTCCCATTTAAAGGGAGCAGTTTTAATTACTAAATTTTTTTAATTGAGAAATGATCCACGAATCTCAAAACCTAAATAATAAATATTGTCTGTATCTTCATCTTCATAAGTTAGATTATCCAGATTATCATAATTTTTTTCTTTTTGATGAAAATGAAGAGATAATTGACAGCCCGGTCTGCTTTAATGTAAGTGATCAAGCTCTTAATGCTTACAATAATTACTATTATAAAATTGATGCAATCAAAGAAATAGCATTTAATCAAATAGAGCCCAGCAGAAGCTCTGATCTCATGGATTATAAAAAATGGGTTAATACAGAATATTTTACTGATTTTCTGGGTAAAAACCATCTATACTATTCCTGTGGAATTGATATCCATCATCAGGAACGGCTCCTGGGTACAATTAGCCTTTTTCGCGATCAAAACGATAAAGACTTTTCGCTTAAAGAATTGCTCTATCTAAAATTAATTAGTCAGCAGTGTTCTAACCAGCTTAATAAGTTATTTATGATAAATAAATTAGAAAGAAAAATTAAGGAAAACCGAAGTCAGCTTCTGGAAAAAGCGGAACAAAAATTTCAGTTAACTGAGAGGGAAAAAGAACTGTTGAAATTATTAATTGAAGGTAAAAACAATCAGGAAATTGCACAGAACTTATTTATCTCTATTAATACAGTAAAAAAACACCTCAGTCATATTTTTAATAAGACTGAAGTACACAGCAGAACAGAATTAGTTAGTCTAATTTTTAAAGCTTAAAAAAAGAGATGCATTAGCTAAATAAGCAAACACCTCTTAATATATATATTAATTTTCATTTCAGATTCATATTATAAAATACTCAATTTCTACGAAAAACCTGCTGGCTTAAAGTTACGTTTTCTTCACATTCTTCCTGATTACACTTTTCTATAGTTATAATATACAGGTTTTCCTGCTCTGAATCCTCATCTTTTTCAATATAAAATCTTTCAATATCATTAATTAAAACTTCACCATTCTTTTTTATACTATTATCTTGATGTCTAATTATTTTAGAGATTCCAGCTTCATTTACAGTTATAGTATCATTATCAGGATTAACTTCCTCAGCATTCCGGATATAAGTTGCAATCAAAGAAAGATCTATTTCAGCCAATTGTCTGGTTGTCATTCTTTCATTACTCGATGGTACAATATTAAAAACCTGAATTAATATTGCGGCTCCTATAGACATCACTACAGCCAGAATTAAGATGACCATCAGTATTTCAACAATAGTAAAACCATTATTTTTTTTTATCTTCATTCGTTTATACATAATTTTAGTCTCCTGAAAGTAAAATTTCACTGCTGTAATTAATATTTTTCCAGGTAATTTCTACAAAATATAAGTTATCAGAAATGTCTTTTTCTTCAATATTTATGACAATATCGGTATTATTATCAACATTCGCTTTAAAGTTGATATTATATTCACTTAAATTATATTCATCTTCGTCCCAGGCAATATTGGAATCATTTAGTCTTGTTCTATATTTTTCTGTTTTCAAGTTTTCAATTATAGAATTAGTTATTCTTCTGGCTTTATGCTGTTCATTTAATTGCTTTTCACTTTTTAAAGAACCTACTAAAGCTGTAGAAAATCCTGCAACTAAAATCACAATTATAGTTAATGAGATGATGATTTCAATAAGTGAAAACCCATCTTTTTGATATATATTCATTAATTTCTCCCTCTACTGGTTCTGCTGCCAATTTTTAAGTCTAAAAATCAATAGTTTATCTTTTACCTGATTAAATTCAGCAGGTAAATTATTAAAGTCAATTCCCTGTTCAATATCATCTGGGAAATCACCAGCTAGATGAAAAGTATTGGTATTGTAAGTGAAAAAAACTGAATTATTTATCCCTTGAGTGGGGAAGCCGTTTACCTTTAAATTTCCATTTATAATGATAAGAGAATTCTCCCATTCAGTTTGTGATCCTATAGTCAGATCTCCATCTATAAAAATTATGGAATTAACAAAAGTATCTTTGTTATTTAATTTTAAATTCCAGTTAGTTTTAGCAATAACCCCCGTATATGTGTTCCAATTACCAGTTTTCTTTATATCAGACCAATTATCCGCCTCATCTCTCAAAATCTGCCAGTCATCCCAGTCAGGATAAATTTCCTCAGATAGATTAAGAAATACATCATCTAAATCAGAAGCTTTTCCTTTTAACACTATATCATCACTATCTGCCTTAACATTAAATAGTTTATTAAAATTATCTCTGTTAGACTCAAGCTCAAAATAAATATGTTTTGTAATTTCTTCACCATTACTTTGATAGCTTCCAGTTGAGGTAAACTCTATAATCTCAGATTTCTTTATTGCCTTTAAGGAAAATTTTAACTTTGAATCATTTAAATTTAGATTGTTCTTATCAAAAAAATATTCGGGATTATCAAAAACCAAATTGTTTTCATCATTGAATTTTAAATACTTATCGTCAGTATTAGTTAAAGTAGTATATTTAATATGCTCCAAATTAGCTCTTGCAAACTCAACTCCAGAATCAGCATTATAAAATGCTTTTATATTAGCTTCCTCTCTGGAGACTGTATTTATATGGCTTCTAACTACAGTAAATAATGATCCAATTAAAACTGATGCCACAACTAATAATGTTAAAACCATTATTAAGGTTAAACCATCTTGATTATTGTATTTCATAATATCTCCTTTTTAAAGCATAGTTATTCAGTCAAGTTTAATTATATCATATTATTGTTACAATAATCAAAATTAATTTATCCCACTTTAATCAGTGCATATTAATAATTCTCAAAAGCCTTGATTATTTCCTCACTTTTTTCTAAAGAATTAATATATTCACGAGAAATAATATCATAGTCCAGAGAATAATCCTCTAAGTATTGCTGACACTGCTTAAAGTTTAGCTTTTCAAATGACTCAATCAAACTCAGCAGATCACCTAACTTCCCTTCTCTACTGATTAATGCCTGTTTAAATTCTCCAAAGAGAGAAATTTCTTCTAAAACATCTGCAATATCTCTGTCTAAATAACCATCAATAACAGACAATAATCCTAATACAAAAAGATTGTTAGATTTATCATCAGAAAAATACTCAGATAATGATTCTGCAAAATTAGCTCTTAAAACAGCTGTTTTAAATAAAATATCCGGCTTATTGTTATTTAATCCCTTAAGAAAATAAAGTAAGCTCCATTTTCTTAACTTATCAACCCCCAATAATACTATAGCCTGTCTAATTGATTTTACATCATACCCAAAATAAGCTGAGTTAATAATCCTCAACAAACTGTAGGACATTGAAAAATCTGATTTGACTATTTTCTCTAAAGTTTTAAATTCAGGCTCTTCTTTATTGAGTTCTTCCATCATTTTAAAAAAACTAAATTCATAAGAATTACTTTCTCTAGTTTGAATATTTTCAGGTTTAATGAAAAAATAACCCTGAAAATAATCATAGCCCATCCTGGCAGCCATAATATAATCCTCATGAGTTTCAATCTTTTCCCCAATGAATTTAAGATCAGGGTTATATCTCTGACAGATTTCAATTATATTTTTTCTTGCATCACCTCTGATAGCTAAAAAATCTATTTTTATAAAATCCGCTAATTTAACTAAAGAGATTAGATTTTTCGAAAAAATAAAATCATCAAGTACTATTTTAAATCCTCTATCTTTATAAGTTTTAAGAACATAAAGTAGATGGCTGTCAACTTTAACATTTTCGAGAACTTCGAGATATACATTTTCAGGATTCAATAGATCAGGTATTCCCTGCTTTAATAACTTATCAGTAAAATTAATAAAAGCTGGTTTTCCTTCAGTTAAATTCTTAAATCCTATGGATTCTAAAGTGTTTGAAATAACCTGAGCAGTTGCTTTATCCCCATCAAAATTTTCTGTACCAGTATCTCCACCTCTAAATAAAAGTTCATATGCAAAAACATTTTTATTTTTATCCAATATTGGTTGTCTTGCCACTACTGCAGCCATAAAATCATCCTAATAATAGTATTATTGAAATGAGGCTGAATTTTTCAGCCTCATTAATTTAGTTATTGAGGATTTTTTCCAGCTCCTCAGGTGTTAATTCCTGATATTCTTTTTGCTTGTTATCGTCTTTTAGTAACTCGATAATTTCTTTTCTAGTTTTACTTCTCTGTTCTAAGTATTCATTTATTATTTCTTCTCTGGATTTTTCCAATTCTTGTTTCATTTCACTTTGTCTTTCTTTATCTAACTTAATCTCGTTCTGAACATCAGAAGCCAATTTTTCACTTCGAGGATTAATAACATTTTTAGTTGTCACTTCATCACCATATTTAATGATATGAGGGGTTACAAAAATGATTAATTCATTGGTTGAGTCACTCGGTTCTCTAAATTTAAATAACTCACCAAAAAGAGGTAAATCACCTAGCAAAGGAATTTTGGTAATCATTCCTTCGCTGTCAGTCTGGATTAACCCTCCTACAGCAAAGGTTTCATTATTTTTTAGTCTAAGTGTTGTCTCTACACTTCTACTCTTCTTGGCAGGAGGAGCACTCTCTCCCTCTCCACTTTGGGAGTCACCTACTTCACTAAAACTGCTTACTGTTGGCGCTATTTTTAATTCAATTTCATCATTTTCAGTTATCCAGGGAGTAAATGTTAATTCCACTCCTGCTTCTGCATATTCCCAGCTGCTGGTTTTATCACCATTTTCATCTGTAGTAACAACCTCATAAGGTTCTTCTTCTAAAATAGATAAATTTGCCTCTTCTCCATTTAAAGTCATTAACTTAGGACTTGCAAGGGTCTTTGTATTTGAGGATGTATCTAAAGCCTTAAAAACATCCGGCCAGGTAAAATCTATCTTCTCTATTTTATAATTTTCACCACCGGAATTCACCTCTGATTCTCTGATAATATCAAAAATCCCGGTATGTTCAATCCCCAATTCCCGTGAAAATTCAGAAGAAATTTCTTCCACCCGCGTTTCAATTACCACCTGATACTGAGGCTTGTTAATTTCTCTTATCAATTCAACTACATTATCTAACTTATTTTTAGCTCCATTAATAATAATTTCTTTGCGCTTGGCATTAACATGAAGACTAACCTCAGGATAAAACTTTCCAACTATTTCAGTTATCTGTTCACTATCTACATAATCAACTCTAATATTTCTTGTTTCCGGCTCCAAACTCTGATCATAGGTCCGGGCCATTGAAATAGCTTCTTTAACTAAAGACTCTTCTCCACTTATTGTAATTGTCTCTGTTAAAGGGTTAATCTTATAAGTCAAGTTTGAATTAACGGTTCTTAATTTGGACTGCAGATCTTCCAACTCTGCATTTAAAACGCTATAACTCTCACTATAAATTTCAATTTCTTTTGCTTCACCTTTCTGTTTTCTCTCACTACTCTCAATCTCTGCCACAGTTCTAGAAGAATCTAATCGGTTTATCATTTCCTTAATTTCCTCGATGTTTTCTTTTTCTCCCTTTAGTATAAACTGTCTGCGGGTAGAATCTAAAGTGATTTGTGTTTCCGGGTAAAGCTCTTTTACTATAGTACCTATGTTATCAAAATCACTGGAATTAACTTCTACAAATTCTGTAACGATATTAGCATAAATACTATCCAGTCTCTCAGGTGAAGCTACTACTACAGTATTCCTATCCCATTTATAACTGATAGCTCGGGTTTGAGTAATTAAATCTAAAGCTTTTTGAAAAGTAATATCTTTTAAACTAACTGTTATATTTCCCGAAACCTCACTGTCAGTAATTAAATTAACATCTGCAACTTCTGCAATTGTCCTCAAAACATCAACAATATCTGTGTTTTTAAAATTTAAATTTTCTATTTTGTCCTGTGGTCCAGCAGCAGCTGCTGCTGAGAAAAAAATCATGATCAATAAAAATAAGATTAACACTTTTTTTGTTTTTATCATTAACCCGGCCTCCAATTAATATCATCTAAAATTTAATATAAAACTTTAACTTCTCTTCCTTCTTTTTTAAAAGTAGCTTCTCCATTTTGATAGGCGGTGAACTTATAACCATCCAGACTATCTCCAATCTCAAGTAGATGTTTTTCCTGCTGATAGCTAATAAGTAAAGCCATTCTCGAATTAGAAGCAGATATAACGCCATTTATTGTGATTTCAGGATCAGTATCTACTTCCTCAACTTCTTCTCTAGTTTTAGTAATATTTACATCCATATTTGGTGGAGTTTGTAATTCAACTTCCTCATCTGGAGTTTCCTTTAACTGCTCATTTAGAAAAAATGGATTGTTTAAATTTTTAGTTAGATTTTCATTCAATAAATTTTTCTTAGCAAAATCATTTAAATCATCATCCACCTCAAGGTTTAAAGCAAAGGCAGTACTATTGAGTATAATAATTAATACTATAAAAAATAATAATTTTAAGTACTTCATTTTATCACCCCGCTGCTCTTTCTATAAAATCTCTTAACTCATCTGATTGATGATAAAATAAATTAAGAGTTAACCCTATTAAATTCTCTCCCTGCTGGATATTATTAGCAGATAAATTCTCTACAACTAACCGATAATCCCAGCTGTCAATCATTCTTAAAAAAGATAATAATTCAAAATATTCCCCTTCAAGATTAAAGGTGAATGGATACCCATTCTTGGCATTTCCCTTTTGATAACTTCTGATCTCAACGTCACTTTCTCTGGCAAAAAAATCAATAGCTGCTAATATTTCTTCTGCCTCTCTAATAACTATTTCCAGACGCTCTCGTCTTTCCCTCTGTAAATTTGCTAATTCATTTTCTAAATCTTCAATTTGATTAACATGAGAGAGAACTGTATTGTACTCGCTCTGAATATTAGCTATTTGATTTTCTAAATTCTGCTGTTCAGCCTGAATAGGTTGATAAAGTAGATAATAATAAGCAACAAATACTACTGTGACAAATAAAATAAAAAGCAGTACTTTTTCTCTTCTGGATAAATTACTCATTATAAATTACCCCCCTCTCCCTATTGTCCAATTCTACTACCAGGTTAAATTCTAACTGCTCATTATTCTGAAATCTCTCTAAAGAAATGATAGAAAAAACTTCTGAATTAAAAATGCGGGAACTAAAATCTAATAAAGATCTAAGATTTTCTGCCCTGCCATTTATATTTATCTGACCACTGCTGTAATCTAAATTATTAAAACTAATATTATCACCAATTATTTTTGCAAATTCTAAGAAAAAAGGAGAAACAGTATACTTTTCAAGTTCTACCCGTTCCGGCAGTTTAAAATTAGCTACCTCTTCTTCCAGCTGGTAATAACGCTGTTCTTCGGGTCTTAAAGCCTGAAGTCTGGTTTCCCAATTACTTTGCCGCTGTTGTAAATTTTTTACTTCAACATAATTAAGATAATAATTAAAAGCAGGTGCTGCAAAAGTGAAAATAATAATTAAAACCACTACAATTTCCAGCCATTGAATTTTTATACCTTCATCTTTTTCCAGGAGGTTAACTCTCATTATGCATCACCTCACTCATAATGGTACCAGCAGCAGTAGCTAAAAAATGATTGTTAATTTGATTTGTTTTATCTTTTATTTGAAACTCTTTTAGAGGATCAATAACAAATATTTCATTATCTATTTCTTCTTTAAAGTAATCAACTAATCCATTTAAAAGTAATCCCCCACCGGTCAAATAAATATCATCTACAGCATTTTCTGAATTTCTTTCATTATGATATTCTAAAGAGCGATTCACTTCAAAAATTATTTCATCTGCCAGATCTTTAACCTTTTTTTGCAGAGTTTCTGCAGTATTAATATCAGAAAGCATTAAATTAAGATTTTCTTCTCCTGCCTGATCGGGAAAAAATTTAAACTTTTTCTTTTCAATTTCAGCTTCTTCCTGATTGTTTTCTTCATTTAAAAACAAATTACTGAAATTATTTCCGGAAGTATCCACTTCTCTGCTTAAAAATAATTTATTTTTAGCTGCTATTAAAATCTTAGAACTGCTGGCTCCAACATCTAAGATTAAAGATGGATTTTCCAGTTTCTTTTTCTTAGATAGTAAAGAAATTAAAGCCATATCTTCTAGATTAAAAACTTTAACTTTTAACATGTTATTTTCAAAAATCTCTAAGTAACCATTTAAAACATCTTTAGAGATACCTGTTACCAATAACTCATATTGATCTTCTTTTTCATTAGAAATAATGTAATCTAAAGCTATCTTTTCTGCTTCTAAATCCAGAAAGTCCTGAACCTCCCAGATTAATGCTTCCTTTAATTCCTCTCTCGGCATTTTAGGCATTTTAATATTTCTAATAAATTCCTGTCCGGAAGCAGGTGTAAGCATTAAAACTCCTGGTTCCATATTTTTTTCATTAAAAATATCTTCTATAATTTTAGTTAAAAGATGAGTATCAACTACTTTACCGTCATTAATTGTACCTGTAGGAATTTCTCTGCGTCCAGAAGCAAGTAGCTTAAATTTATTGTTTTTAACTCTGGTGTTTAAATATTTGATGCTGCTATGACCAAAATCAATACTTGTGTATTTTATTCCTCTGATTAGCGATAATGGGCTTACTGCCATCTAATCATCTCCTTTCTTTATTTTACTTCCCAGTCTAATCTTAGTGGCCCAGCTTTATCTATATCATAATCCGGATCCCCAAATGCCCTTGTTAGCTCAGCAATACCAGGATCAATACTTCCCCGAAGAGGGTTATCTTCAGAATAAGTTTTTACACTTGAAATCCTTTGATTATAAAGATTAATTCTATTAAAAACCATAGAAGAAGCATATCCTCCCTTAAATCCATTACTTGTTATAGTTGCAAAAGGTGCAAAATATGCTAAATTAATATCAGAATTCAAGGGCATTGTAATATGACCTTCCTCATAAGAAACAATATCAGCTGTTGTATACACTATAATATTTGCATTTCCTTGAAAAGAAATATTAGCTTTAGGTGATATTTCACCATTAACAAGAATGTGGATAACCTCATCATCTGCTTTTTGAAAATTCACTACTCCACCAGTAGTTGAGGTTAAATCACCATCTATTAAAATATAATTTGCATCATTCCATTTGTTATAATTATCTAAAAAATCCTGTCCTGCATTTAGTTCAACCCAGTAATCACCCCAATCTTCTTCAACCCCTGGCTCTGGCTGTGGAGTATCATTCCATTGTCCCCAATAACCCCAGCCAGAATAATATCCATTTCGACTAATACATTTATATACTTTACCACTATTAGTTACTATATCAGTCGTACTATAAATTCTATTTTGCCATGCCGGATAACTCCCACTATCATCTTCATAAGTAACTCCATTTTCTGTTTCCAATCTTTTTTTAAATTCTTCCACAATTTTCTTTTCATAATCATAATCTTCAGGATTTGGAAGAGCAATTTGATTATAATCAACTTTAGAATCAGAAAAACCCTGTTTGGCTAAATCCGGATCATTTATCTCCCAATCACTTGAATCTGGGGATGAATTATTATCCTTAATTGAACTTGTATAAATATCATTATTAAAAATTACTTTTTCTCTGTATTTATAGGTTTTGTCTGAATTCCAGCTAACAATATCTTGATTAAGTTCCCAGTTTTCTTCCCATCCTTTCTCACCAGGTTCAACTGCTTCTCCAGGAGAATAATCATCTTTACTTACATATAGGTTATTGCTCTTAACAACAAAATCACCTTTATTATAATAATCATGTTCTGACCACTGAGTATAAAATATTTCATCTGTACCAAAAGCATGATCGTCAACATCATTAAAATATGAATTTTCTATATCAATTTTATTTCCAAAACGAGAATATTTAAAATAATCAATTAAATGAGCTACTTCATAATTAACAGAAATTATTTCACTTAATTTACCATTGTCTGCAGTTATTTCATATATATATATATTGTTATTCTGATAATTTGGATGGGGAGAATAAGATATACTAATATTAAAATCATCAACTTTAACTTTATCATTTTGGATATCTGTATTTAAAATATCAAGTTGCTCTTTAATCTTTTCAGCTTTAAAAAAACTTTTACCTGCTATATTATCTTGATAAAATTTATTTAATTTCAAGTCAAGATAATTAGCTCCTCCTTCTGCAGCATAAAAAGCCTGGTTTCTAGCAGAAGCCTCATCTACTATATTAATATTAGAAGAATACATCAGCAAAAGGGAGGAAGTTAAACTACCAATTACAGCTAATAATATAATGACCATTATATAAGCAATTCCTGATTGATTATTAAAGTGCAGTTTCATTTTTACCTCCTTACTGATTAGAGATTACGAGAATAAACAGTTTGTTTTTCTATAATAATATTATTTCCTAAATCAACTTCAATTTCAAATTCAAAAGCTGAACTATCAGGTGCTTTTCCAGAACCTTCATAAAAATTAATAGCATAATTTGTTAAAGAAAAAGAAATTACATTGTCTATTTTTCTTACTTCTTTTCCAGATTTAATTATAGATAATTGATTATTATTATTAAGTTTAATAGTAAAACCTTCCAATAAGTTATCATCAGCATCTTTACCTGAATAAAAAGTCCAGGTATTAGCAGTTCGAAAATCAAAATATTTTGCTTCTCTAATTTTACTTGTTATATCTTGAACCATAATCTGTAACAAGCGATCTTCGGTTACCCTTTCTGAACTATCCCTAAATATATCAAAAGAGTTAAATAAAATAATATTTATTAAAGATAATATTAACCCTAAAATAACAATAGATAACAATAATTCAATCAATGTTAGGCCCTTTTGATTATCCATATTAATCAGCACCAATCATTGTTGCTATTTTATATTTACCTTCTCTATCTTTTTCCTGCCAATAAATAAACAATTTAATCCTATATAAATTATCAACTCTATCTATATCTGTTTTTTCTTCAATTACAATTTTGGATTTATTTAAATAATTGAATCGTTTATTATCAGTATAGTTTTTTAAAATCGAAACAAAATCATCCTTAATATCTGGATTCGATGTAAATTCTAGATCATTTTCAATAAAATCATCTATTTTATTTTCATATTTCCCAGAACTAATATCTATTTCATTCTCAATAATATTTTTAAAATTATTAGCATCAGCTAAAAAATCAAAAATACTAGCAGAAAATGAAGAAGCATAATCTAAATTACTTGTTGTAACCTCACTCTTAAGACCAACCAAAACAGCTCTACTAAATGTTGCTATTAAAATAATTATGATTGTAAAAGAAATTATCATTTCTATTAATGTAAATCCATCTTCTTTTTTTAAAATATTCATTAGAGCTTCTCCTCTCATTTAAATAAGAAATGATATATACCATTTAAAAATTTTATCTGACCAAAACCAAAAAATTAAAGATGCCAGTGCCAAAAATGGTCCGAAAGGAAGTTTAGTTTTCATACCGGTCTTCCCAAAAACTATACCGGGTAAATGAGCTATTAAAGCAATCACTGCTCCTAAAAAGATCGAACTAACAGCAATTATTGGCCCGGTAAAACTGCCGACCATTGCCATCATCTTAATATCTCCTCCACCCATACCACCTTTGCTAAGATAAGCAATTAAAAATAATAAACCTCCAGCTACCAGAACTCCTATTAAAGAATAAATCACAGTTATATCAGATCTAAAAAAACTGAAAATAAATCCTACTATAAGTCCACCTAAAGTCAATTTATCAGGTAATATCTGATGATCAAAATCAATCATAGTTAAAACAACTAATAAAGAAGAGAATATCAAGCCTGCGGTTAAGCTTATTAAATCAGATATATAAATATAATTTATAATAAATATAATTCCGGTTAACAATTCTATAATAGGATATCTGATTGAAATATCTGTTCGACATGACTTGCATTTCCCTCTTAAAAAGATATAACTTAAAACTGGAATCAATTCCAGCGGGCTTAACTTATGTCCGCAGTCTGGGCAGTGTGATGGTGGATAAACTATTGATTTACCCTCAGGCAGTCTATAAATTACTACATTTAGAAAACTGCCAATTATTAATCCTAAAATAAATATTAAAAATGTCATAGTATCAATCCTAACAGGTTATAATTATATTATTATTCATTTAAACTTAAATGCTTATCTAGTCCTTCTTCTAATCCATTATCATCAGAAATTCCCACATACTCTCCATTTGGAAGTTGAACTGAAAAAACAAATTCAGAACCATTACTATTATAATGATACAGGTTGTAATCATCTATTCCAAGTTCCTGCACAATACTGTCTAATGCATTAAACTCCGAACGAAAATCATCTATAAAAGCTTGCGTTGATCCTGGCTGGGGATAACTACCTTCCTGAAAGTTATATACTTCAATCTCAGTTAATAAAGTTCTGGTGTTAAAAGTTACAGCTTCTCTACGAGCATCTTCTGTTAGCCCCATCAAATTTGGTATAGCTATTGAAGCTAGAGTACCTAAAATTACTATTACAATTAATAATTCAATTAAAGTAAATCCTGCTTGTTTTCTTAATCTTTTAAAACTCATAAATTTGTCCTCCATTTAAAACTTATCTTCTTTTGCCAGATAATTTATAGAAATACCCAGTCCAAGTATAATCCAGAAAACTGGTGCTACAGATATAACACTATCATTAAAAAATCCAGCTGTTAAATATGCAGTTACTGCTCCCATTAATGCAATTCCCAATCTATTCTTCCAGCTGCTCAAATCACTATTATTATACAAAACAAATGATGAAAAAATATAATCACCCCATAAATATAATAAAGCTAATAATGAAATAATTCCTGTATTAACAGCTATCTGTAAATATAAATTGTGGGGTTTATCCACTATAATTTCAGGATTACTAAAAAATTTAAGTTTTCCGATTACATCATCTTGGGGAAAATACATTGCATAAGTATCAGGACCGTGGCCAATGAAAATTGTATCTTTTAGTAATGGTAAAGTTCGTGACCAGATATAGGCTCTGGATGAACCTAATCTCTCATAACCCTCAAAACCAATACTTTCTGCTTCTACTAAAGGATACAAATTATTGTGCATTCCTGCCATTAAAATCTGTCCATCCTGATAGTAAAACTGGGCACTCTTACCCCCATAATTCCAGATTAAATAATTTTTTTGTTCATTTATCTGAAAGCTGTGATTAAGATATTGTTTTCCCTTAAAAACAACTTCTTTAACTTCATTTTTTGAGTTATAAACATTGATTGGCTTTTTATTCAAAACTTTAATCTGATCTGAATTCATTATAATCTCAAATTCCGCTTCAGCTGTTTTTAGTTTCAATTTACCAGCTTTAGAACTCACTTCTGTTATTGGTGGTAAAATCTCCTCTTCTAGATATTTTTCTTTTTCGGTTTTGGGAAACAAAACATCACTGAAAATTTCATCTAAACTCCTGGCATTCATAGTAATAAAAACTAAAGTAAAAGCAGTAATAATAATAAAAATTCTTAACCAGTGCTTTTTTAAAAACTGCCGCTGCATATATAATATAATTACTGTTCCAGCAATAAAACCCATAAAACCAGCTCTGGAACGAGACCCAATTAAAAAAGAAAATAATAAAGCACTAAAAATACCGAGCAAAAATAATCTTTTTTTATTCTGAGAAACATTATATAAAGCTAAAACTAAAATAACAAGCATCGAAGCATAACTTCCTACATAATTAGGATTATACATTGTAGAATAAATAACTTTTCTGCCAACAAAACTTAACCGTTTAATAAAAAAATCTAATCCTGCAGGTGTAATTAACTTTCTTCCAAAATCAGTTGCCAGTAGATCATAGTTATAAAACTGTAAAACACCGTGAATAGTTAAAATTAAAGCTGAAATAAATAAAGCCTTTAAAATTAATTTGAATGATTTTTTATCCCTGATAACATTAACCACTACCACAACTAATAACATATATCCCAGTAAAACAAAAATATTTTCATAGCGATCTGGAAAACCTTTAATTACTATTTCTTTATATTCAGCAGTAAAACTAGAAATAACTGCTAAAACACTATAAATTATTATTGGAATATAATACTTGCTTTTTTGAATCTGATTTTGATCAATATATTTAAGAAATAAAATTAAAAGAAAAAATGAGGCAGCCAGAAAAAATATCATCTTATAATACGAATAGAAAGAAATATTTATAAAACTGCCCCAGATCTCTGTTGCTGCTTCTCCTCCCATAACTAAATGTAAATACATCACTGAAGGAATAAAAATAATGATAAAACAGAGGTTAAATTTAATTAAATTGATAATTTTTTGGTTATTTATTTGCAAAATTTAACCTCCTGAAAATATGGTAACACAACCATTTATATTGTAGTTGTTACAGAACTTTGGGTTGTTGTTTTTAATCTACCATTAGAAATTTCTATATTAATATATTGACTACTATTAGATGGATCTTCAACGGCCACAGCAATTGAATAAGTATTATTTGTAGTATCAACAGAAATAATTTGATTACCGCTTGGTATATCCATATCAGCTAAAGATTCTGCAGCTGAACTATCAGTATTATTTGCAATATCAGTAAACGACTTCCATGAAGTAAAATCATTCCCTCTAGCTTTATGAGCTTCTAATTCAGTCAACAATGTTCTCATATTAGTTTTAACAGTTTCTACATTAGCACTATCCTGCAGTCCCATTAAATTCGGCACTGCTATCGCTGCCAGCACACCTAAAATCACAATTACAATCAACAATTCAATTAAAGTAAAACCTTCATTTCCACTAAAGATATCTCTTGTTTTTTTCATATTTTCTTCCTCCTCATATAATTTAAAAATTTAATAAAATATTCTAACTTCTACAGGTCTATAATTTTAGCCTCACCTCCTTTAAAATCAAAAAAACCGGCCAAATCTCTGGCCGGTTGTACCATTAGCTCCTGCCGGCAACAGGTACCCACTGATTACAACCGACACTCAAAGCTTCCAAATAATTTCATATAGCTTAACTTTTTTATAGAATACCATATTTTTAATATGAATTCAAGGATTAAAGAAATTTTTAACAAATTAAATTATTCCTGATAAATTTTAATTTGATTTTTTCCTAAACCCTTTGCTATATATAAAGCTGTATCTGCTTCTTTAATTATTTTTTGAGTATCTTTTTTGTTGTTATTAATAGCTGCCCCAATAGAAACAGTAATTTGAAACTTTTCCTTTTCAAATTTTATTACCTTATTTCTTATTTTTTCTAATAACCTTTTTAATAAAGATTTTAATACTATCTTGTCACTCAAATTTAAATATATTATAAACTCTTCTCCACCATAACGAGCAACTAAATCATTTTCTCTAACTTCTTCTTTTAATAATTTAGATAACTGCCGCAGAATTTCATCCCCGGCCTGATGCCCAAAATTATCATTAAAAGATTTAAAATCATCAATATCAAGTATAGCTATAGAATAATTATTATCTTTAGTCTTAACCAGATTATGAAAATAACGGTGGTTATATAACTTGGTTAAACCATCTGTTACTGCTAATTTCTGTAGTTTATGATGATTTAAAGCATTTTTAATACTTACTCGAATCTGATTGGCTAAAGTTCTAATAAATTGTTTTTGACTATCGTCAATTAATGTCTGATATTTTGATTGAACTGCATATAATACTCCCTTATAATTATCTAAAATTATTGGAATAGCAATAAATGAATTGAATTGCTGATTTAGATTTAAATCATTTTCAATAATAATTTGATTTTTTTCTAATATATCATCATATCGCCCCTTAAGAAAATAAAACAGATCACTATTTATATCTAAATTCTTGTATTCTGCAATTTCAACTTCAGATTTTTCTCCTACTAAAAGTAAAGAAGCTTCCATCCCCATTGTTCCTACTACAATATCAATAATTCTACAATAAAGAGTGTTAAGTTCCAGGGTTGAATAAAGAAAGTCAGAAGTTTTCTCTAGAGTTGATAAACTCGCTATATTTTTGTCTAGTTTTTCATAAAGCATTGCTTTTTTTAAATAATTTGGAATCTGATTAATAAACAGCTCATTTTCCTTAATATCAAACAAATCAACTTCATCACTTAAAATAATAATCTGAACTTCTACCTCTTTATTTAAATAAATTATGAACATCCTCTGATAGCCAAGGATATTTGTTCTTTGATATATGTAATCTCTTTTATAATCCCATAATGATTTTAAGTGATGGTAAATATCTAAATTTATACTATCTTCAATATACATTTTTAATTCCTGATTACTATCCTCACACACAACCGCTCCTGTATATTTTTGGTCTAGAAATATAAGTTTAAAAAATTCTTCAGCAGTCTTTTGATAATCTTTTGCCTCAGTTTTTTTATTTGCCACCCGCATCTTTTGATTAATATTTTCTAGATCAGAAATTACTTTTTTGGAAAGATAAAATAAATTTTCTGTTTTTAAATCAATAAGAGCTTCCTCTGCAATATTTTCACCTCTAAATTCATCACAATTTTCACTTAAATATAGAACGGTAGTAGTATTATTTAGATTATAATATTTCCCTTCTGCAGCTCCATATTCTCCTCCTGTACAAAAGCCAATATTAGCTTTTTTAATGAATTTCAATTCACTATTTAGACCTGAATCATTCGAGTCTAAATAATAACTTCTACCTGTACAGGAATAAATTAGAGCTGCTTCCGGTTCAAAATCTAAATTCTGATATAATTGAGTGGAATTTCGTAAAATCTTATTTAAATTGCCATAAGATATCCTAACCTGATCACCCTGATTTAGTTCTCCGGAAAATTCAATTCCACTCCCTACTCGCTTTTTAGCACAGCGGGCAAGTTCAATATCTTTTTCTAATAAAAGAGGAAATTTAAGAATGGCTGCAGTAGCTAATTTATCATTAATTTTTTCTCCCAAAAACATTCTATAAACGTCAAATATATTCCTGCCATCAAGTTGATAAACAATTTGTTTATCAACTTTAGTTATTTCCATTTTTCGGCTAATACTTTCCCAGCCTAAATTATATTTCCAATTTGCTTTTAGGTTTTCTCCTGCTAAAACAACAGCAATAGAACCTGTATTATGGATTCCATCTTTATTAAAAATATAGCCTAAATTTGAACTGGAAGTCGCATAACCCCCAGCTAGTACAATATTTAGATTTTCCTTATTTAAAGCAGAAACAATCTGATCTCCATTAAGTTGTTTTTCTGCTGAAAGAATAATTATTGCTTTTGAATTTTCTAGGTTAATAGAATTAAGTCGATCAGTTAAGTTATTTTTAAAATAAAAATCATTAATATAACTTTTTTCAAACTTAATCACACTGATTACCATAAATTCAGTGCCTGTTTTAGAATTAAATATAACTTCTTCTGTAGAAGCAGCTATCAGTGTAGACTTGGGCAAATATTGATTGAAATATTCTATTATTTTTTTATTTTCTTTGCGGTTTAAAGGTGAAAATATTTGAATTAATTGATTTTTCTTATCTTTAATTTTTTTGAAAAGTAATTTACAACTTTTTATATCTTTACATTTATAGTTGTACGACTTCAATACTCTCATCCTTCCTGGCTGCTAAAAACTAAAAACTGCTGTAAATACTGAACAGCGGCAAAATAACCGAAGCTACAATCCCACCGACAATTACAGCTAAAACAATAATCATTACCGGCTCAATTAAAGATATACTTCCTTCAATTGCATTTGCAACTTCCATGTCATAATAAGCGGATATTTTATTTAACATATCCTCTATATTACCACTTTCTTCCCCAACTTTTAGCATCTGGACTACCATTGGTGGAAATTCTCCGCTCTGCTTAATCGGTTCCGAAAGTGTTGATCCCTCTCTAACTCTCATTCTGGTTTCTAATAAAACATCTGCAAAAACTTCATTATCTACAACTTCTTCAATAACAGGTAAAGCATTAATAATATTAACACCACTTTTAATTAAAAGTGACATAGTACTTGCAAATCTGGCAATAACCACCTTTCTGATTAAATCACCAATCACAGGTATTTTTAATAATAATTTATCTTTTCTTAATTTACCTTTTGGAGTTTTAAGATAAGAATTAAGTAAAAATCCTGCTCCAGCTGCAGCAATTAAGATTGCCCACCAGTATGAAGAAATAATATTACTGACAAAAATTAAGATTTGAGTTGGCAGCGGAATTTCTCCTCCAAATCCAACCAGCATCTCTAAAATATTAGGAAGTACAAAACCCATCAAGATAAAGACAGCTGCTATAGCCACAATAACTATCGTAATCGGATAGTATAAAGCAGATTTAACTTCTTTATTTATTTTATCTCGTTTGCGGTAATATTCTACTAATTCTGATAATACTTCATCTAAAACTCCACCGGTTTCTCCTGCTTTGATCAGATGAATAAAAAGTTTAGGAAAATATTTAGGATGTTCCTGTAAAGCAGAGGATAAAGTTTCTCCTGCCTCCACATTGGCTAATAGTTGGTCTAACATTTCCTTTTCGTGTTTTGCATTGGACTGATTTTTAATAATACTCAGTGATCTGACAAGTGGAATTCCGGCCGCAATTAAAACAGAAAGCCTCTGCGCAAAATTAGCCAGCTCCGAAACCTTATAGCCGCCGCCAAAAATATTTATCTCTGAAATATCCATAGCAAGCGAAAATTTAGATGCTTTTTCCTGCTTTTTCCTGTCTTCAATTTCCTGAATTGAAACAGCATATAAGTTTTTATCCCGCAGCTCTTTTGCTGCATCTTTTTTACTGGCTGCTTCAATACTGCCATTTAAAATCTGGCCTGATTGACCGCGAGCTTTGTAACTATAAAGTTGTGCCATTTTGTACCTCCCTTATTTCTTTACTTAAATTTAACGCAATTTTTCATTCACATATTTTATATCATTACAGTGATGTAAAACTGATTCCTTAGAAATCTTTCCCCGCTGATATAGTTTTAAAAGCGAATTATCCATAGTAACCATATTGTAGCGACCGCCTGTCTGAATAGCAGAATAAATCTGATTTGTCTTTCCTTCTCTAATTATATTTCTGATAGCCGAAGTAGCCATCATAATCTCAAAAGCGGCCGCCCGGCCATTCTGATCCTTAGTAGGTATTAACTGCTGAGCAATAACCGCACTTAATACTGAAGCCAGCTGGATTTTAATCTGACCCTGCTGTTCTGATGGAAAAACATCTATAATCCGATCAATAGTAGCAGGAGCACTATTAGTGTGCAGCGTGGCCAGAACTAAATGACCAGTTTCTGCTGCCTCCAGTGCAATCTGGATGGTTTCTAAGTCTCGCATTTCACCGACCAGAATCACATCTGGATCCTGACGCAGACAGGCTCTTAATCCTCTTTTAAAATTATTAGTATCACTGCCTACTTCGCGCTGATGGACCAGACTTTTGTTATGTTTATGCAGATATTCTATTGGATCCTCTAAAGTCATAATATGAGATTGACGATTTTGATTGATCTCATTAATGATTGCTGCCTGGGTTGTAGATTTACCGCTTCCAGTAGGTCCGGTACTTAAGATTAATCCCATTCTTTGACCGGCAAGCTTTTTGAAAACTTCAGGTAATCCCATCTCATCAATTGTAGGGACTTCATTAGGAATAATCCTCAATGCTATTCCTACACTACCTCTTTGATGATAGGCGTTAACCCGAAATCTTGAAGTACCCGGTATTCTATAAGAAAAATCTAATTCTCCTTTTTCCTTAAATTCTTTATACTGTTTCTCATTCATCATTTCTTTAGCTAATTTTTCAGTATCTTCAACAGTTAATTCTCCATTATATTTTTCGTAGGGTTTTAATTTTCCGTTTTTACGAATATAGGGAGGAGAAAAAACCGTTAAATGAAGGTCAGAAATCTGATCATCCTGAGATACTATTTTTAATAACTTATCAAATTCCAATAAGACCACTCTCCAATCTAGCTTTAATAAATTATTCTTTCTAATTCTGAAACATCGGTTTCTCCGGCTTTAATTTTTGCAACTCCATCTTCTTTTAAAGTTACCATTCCCTTACTTTTAGCATATTCAGCAATTTTTTCTTTGGCAAGATTTTCACTGATCATTTCTTTTACCTGACTATCAATTTCAAAAATTTCCTGAATTGCCAGTCGTCCATCATAGCCGGTATTATTACATTTTTCACAGCCAACTGCAAAATATGCCTCTTCAATATCAGGATCATTTAAATATTTTAAATCAGTTTTCTCAATTTTTCTTTTTTCTTTACAGTGGGGACAGAGTCTGCGCACAAGTCTCTGAGCAACAACACCATTTAAAGAAGCTGCTACTAGATAAGGAGCTAAACCCATATCAATTAATCTGGTGATAGAACTCACAGCATCATTTGTATGGAGAGTACTGAACACAAGATGTCCTGTTAAAGCAGATCGGACAGCGATTTCTGCAGTTTCCTGATCCCGCATCTCACCAATCATTATGATATCTGGATCCTGCCTTAAAATCGAACGTAAGGTTTTAGCAAAAGTTAAGCCTGATTTTTCTTTTGCCTGGACCTGATTAATACCGGCAATTTGATACTCAACCGGATCCTCTATTGTAACCATATTAATCTGAGGACTGTTGAGTTCATTTAAAGCAGCAAAGAGTGTAGTCGATTTACCACTACCTGTAGGTCCTGTTAATAATAAAACTCCATTTGGTTTTTTAATTAACTGTCCTATTTTTTTTCTGTTATAATCTGATAGACCCAAATTATCCAGATCTAAAAGGTTTGTATTCTGGGCTAAAAGACGAATAACTATCTTTTCTCCCTTAATTGTCGGCAGGGTAGAAACACGCATATCAAGCTTTTCACCCTTAAAAATCATTTTGATTCTTCCGTCCTGAGGAACTCGATGTTCAGTAATATCCAGATTAGCTATAATTTTAATTCTGGAAACTAAAGCACGATGTGAAGATTTAGGAGCTGTCATCTCCTTTTTTAAAACCCCATCTATTCTAAAACGAACTCTAATTTTATCATCCTCGGGTTCAATGTGAATATCACTTGCTCCTTTTTGATAAGCCTTACTGATAATATAATTGGCCAGTTTAATAATTGGTGCTTCATCTACCATTTCCCGAAGCTCTTCTTCTTCGTAAATCTCTTCATCTTGATTATCCGAAACATCTGCGATTTCCTCAAGATTAAAATCTTCAAAAATATTAGAAATATCGATGTCATCATTACCATATAGCCTGTCAATTGACGCACGAATTTGATTGGGAGCTCCATAAAGTGGGACCACACTCAGATCGCTCAACATTTCTATATCATCTACAGCAACTAAATCAGTTGGATCAGCCATCACAACTTTTAATTTACCCTGATCACTTTTTTCAATCGGAACTGCTAAATAACGTCTGGCTATATTTTCGGGTATTAATTCTGCTAAAGAAGGATCAAAGAAATATTTATCAAGATCTGCATGAGGTATACCCCGCTGAAACTCTAAAACTTCTATCAAATCTTTTTCCTTCACATAACCAAGTTCAACTAAAATTTCTCCAATTTTTTTATCTGTATTTTTTAATATATCTAGAGCTTCCTGTAATTGTTCTCTGCTTATATATTCATGATCTACTAGAAGTTCTCCTAATTTTTTCCTGTTTTGCGCTGTCATTTCCTCACCTCCAGTATTATTATCGAAATTTGTCATTATTTAGTATCAATATACTAATATTTGTCAAAAGAATAATTATTCCTGCTTTATTCTATTTATACTATTAAAATAGATTAAACTTATAATGCAAAAAATTGCCATTAAGTATATCTCACTGGCAATTTTAAAGCTGAGGCAGACATAACAATCATAGGAAATTCTCCCTTAGACTTATGTTTTTGCGTCACAGACTTTCGACTGTTTTGCTTTTTTATGCTATTTTAATAAATTATTGCCTAAATCTATTATACATTAGTTAATGTATAATAGATATAAATTGATAACTATTCGTCAGAATTATTTTTTTTGGATTCTATTTTTTCTACTGCTGCTTCTGCTATTTGATACCACTTTTTCTTGGGCGGCATCTCCTGTGTCCAGAGTTTAAATGAAGCTTCTGCCTGATAAATTAGAGTCGGCAGTCCATTTCCAATCTGAGCTCCTCTTTTTTCTGCTTCCTTTAAAATCTCAGTCTTTAGAGGATTATAGACTAAATCTATAACCAGCTGATCTTCGTGCAAATAATCAGGATTGATTACTATATTCTCAATATTATTACTATACATTCCAACCGGAGTTGTATCAACTACCAGATCTGCTGCTTGTAGTGGATCTGCATATTCCTGCTCCTCTAAACTGCAGAAATCAAAGTTTTGCTTAGCATTTTCTTCTCTAAAAAGTTTTGCCAGCTCTTCCGCATTTTCCACTGTCCGGTTAATAATAGTAATATCCGCCAGGTCAAGCTGAACCATAGCAGCAATAACTGCTCTCGCAGCTCCACCTGCGCCAATAACAACCGCTCTTTTATTTTTAGCTTTAACACCAGATTCCTCAATCTGGCGCTGAAATCCAATAACATCAGTATTATAGCCGGTTAATCTTCCTTTTCTATTTAAAACGGTATTCACTGCTCCTGCTGCTCGAGCCAGAGAAGAAAAACCATTTAAATATGGTATAATACTCTCTTTATGAGGGATAGTCACATTCCAGCCGTCAAAGCCTAAGTTTTTTAAGGAATCAATATATTCCTCCAGGCCCTGATCCTTAGTCTCCAGCATCAAATAAATTGCGTTAATCCCTAAATCTCTAAAACCATTATTATGTAGAGATGGAGAAATAGAATGGCTCAGTGTTTTACCCAGTAAACCATATAATTTTGTTTCACTATTAGGTATAAAAATACTCATCTTCTACCTCCTAAAATCTTAAATTAAAAATATTAAAAAAATCAAAACACGCCAGAATGATTCTGCCAGCGTGTCTATTATGTATTATTTCAGACCACAGGAATTATCCCCAGCTGGAAGTTAAAAAATTGTCTGCAGTCTTTCTCCCAGTGACTCGAAGTCTGTAATAATAATTTTTCTTTTTTTAATTGTAATCATACCATCATCTATAAACTTATTGATCAACTTAGTAACTGTAACCCGGGAAGAACCAATTAAATTGGCAATCTCCTGGTGTGTTAAAACTAAATCAATAACTGTTCCTTCTTCAATTTCACGACCAAAATCCTCTGCCAGACGCGAAATCAAACTGGCCAGTCTTCCGGCAGCATCCTGAAACACCAATTCTCTAACCTGACTTGTTAAAAGTCTTGTCTTTTTAGATAGTGCTTCAATAATTTTAATTGCCAGAGAAGGTCTTTTAATAATCATTTTTTCCATTTCATTCCAGGGAATGATTAACAAACGAGCATCTTCCATCACTTCAGCGGTAAGTGGATGAGGATCCTCATCAAATAAAGAAAGCTCACCAAAAATATCTCCCTCCTGCAGAATTGTCAGCACTTTTTCTTTCCCTTCTGCAGATAGCATAGAAAGTTTAACCTTCCCGTTTATTAATAAATATAATTTTTTTACACTGTCATTTTCAAAAAAGATAACCTCATCTTTTTCGTAAACTTTGGCATAAGAATTTTGACATAAAAGTTCTAATTCTTCTGGATCTAGATTCTGAAAAACAATTAAATCTTTTAAACACTGTTTTGTTTCTTCCATAGCTCAACCTACCTCTCTTTGCTGCTATATATAATATTCTCTATTGATCAAAAAATCCCTTTTTTCTTAATTGTTTTCTTTACATTCATTACAATATCCGTAAAATCTTAATTTGTGTTCTGTAATTTCAAAATCATATTTTTCTTCCAGTTCTGATTCAAAATAATCAATATCCTGATCACTAAACTCAATCAGCTTACCACAGCCCTTACAAATCAAATGATGATGATGAGCTTCTTCTAAATATATCTCATATTTTCTGGAATCGTCATTAAAATCAAGCACATGCACGATATCTAAATTCTGCATTAATTCTAGAGTTCTATAAATTGTCGCCATACCTATATCCCTGTCTTTTTTTCTTGCAGCTGCAAAAAGATCCTCAGCAGTAAAATGCCAGTTCTCTCTTTCGAGAATTGTATCCAGTATAATTTCTCTTTGTTTTGTCAGTTTATAATTGTTTTCTGCTAACTTTCTTTTAAACTTTTCTTTTAATTTCTCCATTAAAAACACCTCATTTTAGATGACTATTTATATTTTATCACATATTTAAACAAATATTAATAAGTTTTTTGAATTTTTTCGCTTAAATATCCATTTTTTACTTTAAAAAATAACATTTGGGTATTGACTATAGCTCTAATTGATTATATAATGTAATAAACAAGAATAATTTGTCGAAATTTGTTATGAAAGGAGAATTAATATGAAATCTACTGGTATCGTCCGTAAAATTGATGATTTGGGTAGAATGGTAATTCCAATCGAACTCAGAAAAACAATGAATATCAATAAAAAAGACCCAATGGAAATCTTCGTTGATGAAGAAAAAATAATTCTCAAAAAATATGAGCCAGCATGTATTTTCTGCGGCAGTGCAGATGACACTATCGAATATAAAGGTAGAACAATCTGTGGTGAATGTATGGATAACATGAAGGAATTACAGGAAGAAAAATAAATTCTTACCCAAATAACAAAAATTGGATATCAATTTCTAAAAAAATAGCACCTTAGCCGGTGCTATTCTTTTTTTATAATCATATTTTTTTGATTTAATTAATATATATTCTAACAGTCTTTAAAATTACCTTAAAAATACATGATCTCCAATTCTGGTCACAAAATTACGGCGTGATATCCAGGCCGTGTTAGTTGCAATTTCAGGATTATAAAAATAAACAGATCCCAAAGTTGGATCATATCCAAGTAAAGCTGCTCTTGCTGCCTGTAGTTCTTCTTCCCCGGGATAGTAATAAGCCTGACCATCCATCAAACTGCTAAACTGTCCCTTCTGTAAAATAACATCTCTAATTGAATTGGGGAATTGATTACTATTAATTCTATTTAAAATTACAGAACCTATAGCTACCTTACCTTTAAAGTCTTCACCTCTAGCCTCTCCGTGAATAATTCTGGCCAGTAAAATTATATCATCTCGTGATATGTTATAATTTAATTCCGCTTTTAAATTAGGAATTACCTTAAAGGAACTCTCTCCAAAAACACCATCTACCTTAAGTCCATTATCTCTCTGAAATTTCTTTACTGCTTCTACTGTTCCACTTCCATATAGTCCATCTAACTTCCCCTTATAATAATTTAATTGCTTTAACTTCTGCTGTAATACGGCTACATCTATTCCTTCGTCTCCCCTGCTCATCACTCTGCTTCCAAATTCAGCTAGATCCAGAGCTTCAACTTTTTCAAGATTGACAAAAGACACCATTATTAGGAGTAACATTACCGAGATTAAAATTCTGCTTTTACTCAGCATTTTAAATTACCTCCCTCTTGTACACTACTAGTTAAATGTATAATTTAATTTTCCTCCTCTAATTTCTCCAACAAAACTATCTTATAAACTTATAAATAATTATATTTGATTCATCTTAATAATAAACAATTACTGACTGATTGTCAAATGTTCCTATTTTACATTTTTAAACACACATCAGACAATTATAGAGATCATTGTTATTTCAAGGTTCACGAGGAAAATTTTGAACCACAGCAGTTAATTAGCCTCTTCAGAAATTAACTTTACTTTGAATTTTTCTCCCAGATCTGCCATTACTTCCTTAACCTCAGCTTTAGTTCCTTCTGTAACATCAAGCCAAATTTCTCCTGGACTATCGTGATCCACATTAACGGTGCCAATTCCTTCATAAGCTTTAATAATCATATCTATATAATTAATTTCCTTTGGGTCAACTTCATATCTAAGCTTTAAAGTATCCTTCATTTTAATTCTCCTTCTGGCGCCTCAGCAGAGAACCGTCAGGAACTTCTGAAGCAAGAGGTATTTTAATTAACTGTTTTGGATGGGGAGCAGCCTCAATTTTTTCTCCCTCTTCATTTAAAAGGTAATTAGCAGTAATTGTAAATGATTTTTGTCCGGGAACTACTAATTCCAGTTGATCACCTTTAAAAATCTTATTTCTAACTTCAACAACCGCTTCTTTTTGAGTAGGATCATAATCCTTGATAACTCCCATAAAGTCGTAAGTTCTTAAATAAGAAGAACTTTCGTATCTCTGTCCTTCGGCTCCCGGTTTGCCATAATAAAAACCTTTAGTATAATCGCGGTGGCTTATTTTTCTGAGCTCTGCTAAAAGCTCCGGATCAAACTCAAAGTTTTCAGGATTTTCATAATACTGATCTATTAGCTGTCGATAGGTATTCACAACTGTGGCAGTATAATGAACACTTTTCATTCTGCCTTCTATTTTTAAACTGCTTAAACCCAGTTCTATTAGTTCTGGAATTTCTTCAGCCAGATTTAAATCTCTGGAGTTCATAATAAAAGTACCCTGATCATTTTCTTCAATTGGGTAATATTCACCTGGTCTTTTTTCTTCTACCAGATGATATTTCCAGCGGCAGGACTGAGCACAATCTCCCTTATTTGCATCACGGCCCACAAAATAGTTGCTGAGCAGACAGCGGCCGGAATAAGAAATACACATTGCTCCGTGGACAAAGTATTCTAATTCTACTTTCCCCGCTGTTTTGTCTGCAATTTCTTCAATCTCATTTCTGCTCAATTCTCGGGCCAGAATTATCCGTTCAGCTCCCTGTTCTGCCCAGAAAAGAGCAGAAGCCCAGTTAACATTATTGGCCTGAGTACTTATATGAATTTCCATCTTAGGCATTTCTTTTTTGATAAAAGCAAAAACACCAGGATCAGAAATTATAAGAGCGTCTAAATTAAGTTTTTTAATTTGTTCTATATATTCTGGAAGTTGAGCCAGTTCCTTATTATGAGGAATCATATTCAGTGTCATATATACTTTTTTATCCCGCTGATGAGCAAATTCTATTCCTTCTGCAAGCTCCTCAACAGTAAAATTATCAGCTCCAGCTCTTAAACCAAAGTTTAAACCTCCACAATATACAGCATCAGCACCAAATAAAATGGCAGTTTTTAATTTTTCTAAACTTCCAGCTGGTGCCAGTAGTTCTAATTTATTCATTTATATCTTTCCTCCTGCTAATCGCCACTCCATCACCTGCGGTAACTATTGTTGAATCAAGTTCTGGGTGGTTCATAATTAATTTTAAATATTTTTTTAAATTTTTAACCATTGTTCTAATTTTTGCATCTGCCTTACCTTCTGCAAGAACCTTCCCTTTATAAAGTACATTATCCGAAATCAAAAGTCCACCGGGAACTAAAAGCTCCATTAAATATTCAAAAAGATAAAAATACTGCCCTTTGGCAGCATCAAGAAAAATAAAGTCATAATCTTTTTTTAAATAGAGCAAAACATCAAAGGCATCTCCAACCTTTAAGTCAATTTTTTCCTGATAATTAAATTTTAAAAAATTTTTATTTGCCTGCTGGGCCCGACCAGGATCCAATTCCACTGCTGTAATCTCAGACATTTCCGGACTGTATTTTGCCAGTAAAAGTGTAGAAAAACCATGTGCAGTACCAATTTCTAAAATTTTCTCTGGTTTTTTTAGTTTCAACTGCAGTTTTAATAAATCAGCTGCATCTCGATCAATTATTGGAATCTTAATTTCCTGACAGTGCTTTTCAATTTCAGCAAATTGCTGATCTATATATTTACTTTTAGAAAATTTGCTATTAATGTTAGTAATTTTCATAATCTACTTCCTTTGTGCTTAATAGACAATTATTTTCAAATTGGTTAAATTTCTAGCCATTAATTAATTTAGCTCTCGCTGTTTTTGCAGATGTTCCTCATAGCTCTCTGTAAAAACATGACTGCCATCCTCACGGGCAAAATAAAATAAATAATCACTTTCGGCAGGATTAATTGCTGCTTCCACTGCCAGTCTACCCGGATTTGCTATTGGAGTAGGAGGCAGCTTACTTATTAGATAAGTATTATAGGGGGAATCAACTTCTAGGTCTTCATAGAGTACTCTTTCTGTTCTTGCAGGTAGTGCATACTGAACTGTAGCATCCAACTGCAGGGGCATTCCCCTCTCTAAACGGTTATAGATAACTGAAGCAATCAATTTATTTTCTGCCGCCAGTCTTCCCTCTTTTTCAATTAAGGAAGCAATTATTAAAAGTTCATAAGCAGAATAATTACTATCTGCTGCTTTTTTTAAAACAGGCTGTCTTTGAGCTATAAAGTAATTTATTAGCGACTCTGCTATATCCTGTTCATCATAACTCATAGGAAAATTATAGGTATCGGGAATGATAAAACCTTCTGCAGGATAAAATTTTTCAGATCCAGAAATTTCGATTTTAAAATTTCTTTTTATTTCTATTTTTGAAAGTTCTTTGTTAATTTCATTTTTCAAAACTTCCTTTTCATATTCTGGCATCTCTAAAGCAGAAAATCTATTTAATATTTCTTCAAAAGTAAAACCCTCTGGGATAGTAACTTTAAATTGTTCTTCTTCTCCCCGCTGCAATTTATTTATGATCTCTAAAGGAGTATTGGAAGTTGAAAAACGATAATAACCTGCCTGCAAATTATCAACCTGTTTAAATCGGAGCAGCAAATAAAACATAGTCGAGGATTTAATAACTTCTTTTTCTTCGAGCAGATTGGCAATTGCTCTGCCGCTCATTCCCGGTTCTATTTCTACCATAATATCTCTTGAATCAACAGGGTTTATAGGCTCCATTAAAGAATAAGCCCTCAGTGAAAAGCTGAGTATTATAATAAAGATCAAAAATATAAAAGCTGTTCTTTTCAACTTCAAAATCTTCCTCTCATAATATAAATTGATTTATTAATGAAAAATTATCCAGGCAGTTTTCAAATAGCAGAGCTGTTTTATTCCATATCTTCTAGATATGCAGCCTGAACTTTTTCGAATTCCTCTTCTTCTTCGACAGGAATAATAATTTCTTCTTCACCTTCATTAATTATTTTAACTACTGTTGCGTCAGCATTTTCTCCAGCTCTGGCATCAACAATGATTAAGTATTTTACACCGTCAATAATCAGGTCATCTTCTATAATAAAACGGCTCTCACCTGTGCCATCTGATAAAACCAGTTCTTTTTCTTCTTCGTCAATCCAAAACTTGCCATTACTCATCATATTACCCCTTTCGTTTTTTAGTTTGTGATTTAATTCTTCTGTACCAGGTACAAATCAGCTGATTTGTACCTGGTACCTATCGTTGTTGTTACCTATCGTTTTACTTTGAGTTAAGATAGGACTTTAAAATTAAAGAAGCAGCCAGCTTATCAATTACCTTTTTTCTTCCTTTTCTGCTGACATCAGCCTCCAGGAGAATGTTTTTGGCCTGACTTGTTGTCAGCCGCTCATCCTGAATCTGAATCGGAAGCTCAAGCTTGTTTTTTAAAAAATTAATGAAAGCCTGAGTTATTTCTGCCCTCTTTCCCATTGTACCATCCATATTATAGGGCATTCCAACTACAATCTCTTCCACCTCATATTTATCTATGTACTCTTTTATTTCTGCCAGTAATTCCTGATGGCCGTGCATCTCAAGAGTTGCCAGCGGCTGTGCTGTCCAGCCAAGAGCATCACTAACTGCAACTCCTACTCTTTTATTGCCATAATCTAAAGCTAAAATTCTCAAATCTTTTGCCTCCAATTTTCTTTCTTCAATAAAATATTATATAATCATTTTAGTAAATAAGCAAATTTAGAGCTTAATTATAAGTATTTTAGTCAATTTTAATTTAACTCTGGAGGCAAATTATGAATAAAACAATTATTACCCATGTAAAAAGAAATGCTGAACCATTCAATATGGAACAGCGGCATTATCACAGTCAATTTGAAATTTACTATCTTTTAAAAGGTGAGCGTAATTATTTTATTAACCAGCGCAGCTATCATGTTAAAAAGGGTGACCTGGTTTTAATCAATAAAAATATTCTACATAAAACAAGTACTATTGATCAGGAGAATCCGGAGCACGAAAGAATTTTAATTCAGTTTGATCAGAATTTTTTTACTTCACTGGCTGAAGAAATGAAAGCAGCTGAATTATTTGAAATTTTTAAGAAAAAAGAAAATGTTCTAAGCCTCAATCCCGAACAGCAGCTCTGGCTGGAAGAAGAGCTTTTTAAGCTAATTACAGAAAACAAGAAAACTAACGAGCCTGAAAACAAATTATATATCAAGATGATGATTATTGAAATTTTAATTTTTATTAAAAGAATTTCTTTAAAATCAGCCTCCCAAAACCTTGATTATCCTGATCAAAAACATAAAAATATATCTAAAATAGCAGCCTATATCAGTCAAAATTACCAAAAATCATTAACTTTAAGTGAACTTGCTTCCAAATACAATTACAGCTCTGCCTATTTAAGCCGGGCTTTTAAAGAAGTTACAGGTTTTAATTTTGTGGAGTATAAAAATAATATCAGGATTAAGGAAGCCAGTAAACTACTGCAGCAGAGTGAGCTGTCTGTAACAGAAGTTGCAACTGAGGTTGGTTTTAATAATATAACTCACTTCGGCAGAATATTTAAAGAGTTTACAGATTTATCACCACTTGAATACCGAAAAGTTAAAGAAATATAATAAACTGGATTCTAGTACCGCTCCTAATTTTTGTCCAGATAATTTTTAAGGCTCCTGAAATTAATCAGAAGCCTTAATTATATTTAATAAGGAATTAACTTTAAATTATTGACTGAGAATTATTTATTTAAGATTGACGGAAATTCAGCCAGATTTTTAATTTTAATTGGCTGATCTTTTTCAATTGAGCGTCTGGCTGCAATACCGGTTAAAATGGACACTGCTCCATCATAACCTCCGGCCTGACGTCCTAATGGATCTGCTTCTGGATTCTCGAGAAAAACATCTTCTAATAAACGCTTATCTCCTCCACCATGACCGCCTGCTTCTACTTCCACATCCAGGGTATAGGATTCTTCGAAAAGTGGGAAGACTTCCAGACGAATATTATTGTCTGGTGTCTGTCTTTCTAATTCTCCATCGTGACCGCTGATATAGGAAGCCTCGACTACATCCTGTTCAATTCTACCTTTAGTTCCAATAAAAGCAACCTTATAACCTTCATAAGGTGCATAATTATTGAGTGAATAACTCAATAAAGCCCGGTTTTGATATCTAACTGTGAGAGCTCTTGTATCCCAGATATTAATTTCTGGTGAAAAGACACAGCGATCTCTAAAATAACCGTCTTCATGCTCTGCATCTAAATAGAGAGCTGTAAGTTTATCGGATGAACTCATATCAAGCTCAAATTTACATTCATCTTTAGCATCACAGTCCTTACATCTCATTCTATAAGGAAAAGTTTCAGGTTGATAAAATCTTTTGTCACCAAATGCGAAAACTTCTTCGGGAGTAGAATCCAGCCACCAGTTGACTAAATCAAAGTGGTGTGTTGCCTTATGTACCCAGAGAGAACCGGAATTTCTTTTTTCTCCATGCCAGCGCCGGTAATAATCAGCACCATGGGTTGTGTCCAGATACCAGTGGAATTCAACCATTGTTACCTCACCAATTACTCCCTCCTGCAGCATTTCCTTAACTTTGGAACGATAGGGAGAATAACGGTAATTAAAGGTCACAGTCAAATCATTACCTGTTTCCTCCATTGTGTCAAGTATAGCCTGATTTTTCTCCTCATTTGTAGTCATTGGTTTTTCTGTGATGACTTTAAGATCATTTTTTAAGCCTTGGATAATATATTCATGATGGTGTGAGTCTTTGGTAGTTACTACAATTCCTTCAATATTTTCTTTTTCAATCATTTCTCCAAACTGATGCGGCTGATAGGTTGGCAGATCCAGCCCCAGTCTTTCGTTAACATAATCCATTCTTGTCTGATTTAAGTCCAGTAAAGCAGCCAGTTCATTCTCTGCTGCTATCTTTTCGTTTTCAACTAATGCCTCATAATACATCGCTGAACGGGAACCAGTTCCAATCACTGCATATCTCATTAAAATTCCTCCTAAATTTATTTAATTAATTCTAAGCAAATCTTATATAAAAAAAAGATTAATAACAAGACATTTATTGTTTTCCTCAGCTTAAACTCTACATTTTTTGATGTTTTGGGCAAAAAAAATAGCAGCCAATAAAAATTAGCTGCTTAAAACATAAACTGCTAGTTATTGAGATAACTGCGCAGTAATTCTTCAATTATTTCATCTCGTTCAATAGTTCTAATCATTGTCCGAGCATCTTTATAACTTGTTATATAAGCAGGATCTCCAGAAAGTAAATAGCCAACAATTTGGTTAATTGGATTATATCCCTTTTCTTCCAGGGCCTTAGACACTTTACCCAGAACAAATGCTGCTTCACTTAACTCTTCTTTATTAATCTTAAATCGCATCGTTTTATCACTAAAATCTTCTGCGGCCATATATATCACATCCCATATTTTAATTTGCCTTATTTTATTATTTCGGCAGTCAGCTTCAAATTCCTTGTTTTTATCAATAATTTTTTTTCATTAAACTAAGTTTTGCTCTCTTATCCAGTTATCCTGCAATTTCTCTGACAATTTTTTCTACTTCTGCCAGTGCTTCAGTAGTTTTTTCCGGTTTTGAACCTCCTGCCTGGGCCATATCAGGACGTCCACCACCACCACCACCGGCAATTCTGGCTGCTTTTGAAATAATATCTCCAGCTTTAAAACCTTTTGCAATCAGGTCTTCAGTCACAGAAGCAACAAAAATAACCTTATTGTCACCTTTGCTGGCCAGAACAATTACAGCAGAATCAACTTTATCTTTAAGCTGGTCATTTAAATTTCTCAAAGCCGAGTTATCAAGATCTTCAAGTTCTGCTGTCAGCAGATTAACACCTTCAATTTGCTGCAGTTGATCGATAAGTTCATCCTTCTTAGAGCCTGCCAGCTTTTGTTTTAATGCTTCTAATTCTTTTTCTAAATCTTTCTGCTCTTTCTGCAGCTGTTTTACCCGCTGCAAAAGATTATCCGGTTCAGTTTTTAATTCAGCTGCTGTCTGATTTAAAAGTTCAAGCTTAGAATTAAAATAATCCAGTGCATATTCTCCTGTTACAGCTTCTATTCTCCTGACACCAGCTGCAATTCCGCTTTCAGAAATGATTTTAAAAGCACCAATGTCTCCAGTTGCCTCAACATGAGTTCCTCCACATAATTCCAGACTAAAATCACCCATTTTGACAACTCTCACTTCTTCTCCATATTTTTCACCAAAAAGAGCAGTTGCGCCCATTTTTTTAGCTTCATCAATTCCCTTAACTTCAGTTTCAACATTATAGTTTTCCATTACTGCCTGATTTACTTTTCTTTCAATCTTTTCTAATTCCTCTTCAGTCAGTGCGGAAAAATGAGTAAAGTCAAAGCGCAGTCGATCTGGAGCTACCAGAGAACCGGATTGATTTACATGTTCACCTAAAACCTCTTTTAAGGCTTTATGCAGCAAATGGGTAGCTGAATGATGTCTGGCTGTTGCCTGTCGTCTGTTTTTATAAACAACTGCTTCTACCTCAGTTCCAACTTCAATTAGACCTTTTTTTATCTCAACTTGATGTACAAAAACTTCTGCTTTTTTAATCGTATTTTTAACTTCCGCCTCAAAATTATCATGCTTAATTAGACCCTCATCACCAATCTGACCTCCACTTTCTGCATAAAATGGAGTTTTAGCAAGTATCAGATCTCCTTTTTCACCTTCCACAAGCTTTTTGACTTCCTGATTATCCTTAAGCAGACCTATAACTTCAGTTGTTTCTTTTAAGGAATGATAGCCGGTAAAATTATCTTCTTCAATCTGATCTTTAAATTCTGCATAAAGTTTTTCTACTTCCCCACTGCTGAAAGAAGTTTTTTCTCTGGCTTCTCTGGCTCGCTGACGCTGAGCTGCCATTTCTTTTTCAAAACCTTTTTCGTCAACCTTAATTTCAGCTTCAGCTGCAATATCTTTGGTTAAATCAAGTGGAAAACCATAGGTATCATATAAACGAAAAGCTTCTGTACCAGCAAGCACTTCTTTATTTTCTGATTTAAGTTTATCTAAGATATCTTCTAGAATATTCAAGCCCTGTTCTAAAGTTTTTAAGAAACTTTCTTCCTCAGATTTTAGAACGTTTTTAACATGGGCCAGCTGTTTTTTGAGATCAGGAGCAACTTTTTTAACAATTTCAGAAGTTTTTTCCACTAATTTATATAAAAATGGTTCTTCAAAACCAAGTTTACGTCCATAACGAGCAGCTCTTCTAATTAGACGGCGGATTACATAACCGCGTCCTTCATTAGAAGGTAAAGCTCCATCAGAAATAGCAACAGAAGCTGAACGAATATGATCAGCAATCACTCTATATGCTGTTACACTTTCCTCATCTTGCCGATAGGGAATCCCTGTCATTTCTACTACCTGATCGATAATCGGCTTAATCAAATCTGTTTCAAAATTAGTTTCAGTCTCCTGTAAAATAGAGGCAACTCTTTCCAGTCCCATCCCGGTATCTATATTTTTGTTAGGCAGTTCTCTGTATTCTCCGGCTTCTGTATAATTATACTGAGTAAAAACAAGGTTCCAGATTTCTAAATATCGATCACCTTCACCACCAGGAACATCTTCTTCACTGTCACCTGCTTCTACTCCCCGGTCATAATGAATTTCAGAACAGGGACCACAGGGTCCAGTTCCAATCTGCCAGAAATTTTCTTTTTTACCCATTCTGACAATTCTTGCTTCCGGCAGACCAATCTGGTCATGCCAGATTTTAAAAGCTTCTTCGTCTTCCTCATAAATTGTAATCCATAATTTATCAGGATCAAGCTCCAGAACTTCAGTCACAAATTCCCATCCCCAGATGATTGCTTCTTCTTTAAAGTAATCACCAAAAGAAAAGTTCCCAAGCATTTCAAAATAGGTATGATGACGTGCTGTTTTACCCACATTTTCTATATCATTTGTACGGATACACTTCTGACTGGTAGCAATACGATTTTTAGGCGGCTCAAGACTGCCGTCAAAATATGGCTTAAAGGGAGCCATCCCTGCATTTATCCACAACAGACTTGGATCATTTTTAGGAACCAGAGGTGCACTATCTAAAATCAGATGTCCCTTTGACTTAAAAAAATCAAGATAAGCCTGTCTTATTTCATCTCCACTTTTAATCATTTAAACCTTCCTCTCTATTAAATTTATTTCTTTCTCTCAGATATTAATCTCCCTAATAACTGCTGAAGTTGAAATTCAATTAGTTATTAAAGATGAATTTATTTTTCTGCTTTTAAAAATATAATTTTCAAATCTAAAAATCAAATTTAATGACTTTAACAATTTTTATAAAATAAACTTGATGAATATTAAAGCTAAATCAGCTCGAAGAGCACGAATGCTCTGAGCTGACCGAGGAACAGGACGTTCCTTCGGGAAGGTAAGCTGATTTAGATGCAAATATGAATCTTAGTTTATTAAAAATTGATTTGGAGTTCAATTTGATTTTTAGATTCTTAAAATATTTATAATTAAAAGTAAGCAGAAAAATAAATTAGATCCCACTTAAACTAATTTAATTTTAGCGAAGCGGCGTTTACCAATCTGAATAATCATCTCATCCTCAACTTTAATATCCAGATTAATTTTTTCATACTTCTTATCATTAATACTTACCGCACCCTGTTTAATCATCCGGCGGGCCTGACTGTTAGAATCAACAAGTCCAGTTGCAGCTACCAGCTTCACTATCCAGAGTTCACCATCCTCTAAATCAGATTTTGAAATCTCAATTACCGGTATATCTTCAGGCAAATTCCCCTTAGAAAATACGCTTTCAAATTCTTTACGGGCTTTAACTGCATCTTCTTCATTGTGATATTCCTTAACAATCTCATGAGCAAGTTTTTTCTTTAACTCCATTGGATTAAAATCATCCCGAGCCAGTTTTCCCTTTATTTCATTTAAACGCTCAATCGAAACATCAGTTAAAAGTTCAAAATAGCGTAAGATCATATCATCAGGAATTGACATCACCTTACCAAACATATCAGCCGGATCATCATAAACACCAATATAGTTGTCTAAACTCTTACTCATTTTGTTAACACCATCTAAACCTTCCAGTAAGGGCATCATTAAAACTACCTGGGGCTCCTGGCCGTATTCCTGCTGCAATTTGCGTCCAACTAACAGATTAAAACGCTGATCTGTTCCACCTAATTCTACATCAGCTTCAATTGCTACAGAATCATATCCCTGCATTAATGGATAGAAAAATTCGTGAATTCCAATTGGCTTACCGGAATTATAACGTTTGGAAAAATCATCACGCTCCAGCATTCTCGCCACAGTATAATGAGCTGATAATTCTAAAACATCAGCAAAATCCATTTTACTTAACCAGTCTCCATTAAAAACCACTCTGGTCTTTTCGGGATCCAGCACTTTAGAAAACTGTTCTTCGTATGTACGGGCATTTTCTAAAACCTCTTCTCTGGTCAGCTGATTTCTGGTCTCAGATTTACCGGTTGGATCTCCGATCATGCCGGTGAAATCGCCAATAATTAAATAAACTTCGTGCCCCAAATCCTGAAACTGCTTTAACTTACGAAGTACCACTGTATGTCCCAAATGAATATCAGGGGCTGATGGATCAAGCCCGAGTTTAACCTTTAAAGATCTTCCTTCTTTTTCTGCTTCAACTAATTTGTCTTTTAGATCTTCCTCAGAGATAAGATCACTTACCCCTCTTTTCAATATCTTTATCTGTTCCTTTATTTCCATAAAAAACACCTGTCCCCTGCTGTAGGCAACAGGTACTTCACCTCCTGTATCCTTTGTCATTTAATTATAACAGATAGATTAATTACTAACAAGGGGTACCATAAACAGCTGTTTTATGTTATAATATTTTATTGACGGGAGGTTAAGTAATGAAGAAAAGAACAAAGGCAATATTTTTAATATCTTTTTTATTAATTTTTGCCCTGGGAACAGGCGCTATCCTGGGTGCTGTCACCTGGATAATTCAGGATACTCCTGATATTACTGATTATAAAGGTTCAAGTGAAGCAACTTTAATTTATGATGCTGACGGTGAACTTTTAACAAAATTATTTAAAGAAAATAGAGTTTATGTTCCTCTAGAAAGAATACCTGAAAATTTAAAAAATGCAATTGTAGCTATTGAAGATACTAAATTTTATGTCCACCATGGTATTGATTTCTGGGGTATTGG